>OLGD01000811.1_pt1 | contig 56258 bp, 49 predicted proteins | sample 1605311 | NCBI WGS metagenome assembly OLGD01 (sample SAMEA3888917, study PRJEB22519) | human gut metagenome | biome: human gut; feature: human-associated habitat; material: faeces | place: Denmark | collected 2010
TGAAGCTCAAGCTCTTTTTGATATACTTTGAATTCCATTTCGGTTTTCTCCTGTTATTGAATAATTAATTTATTTGGGGCGCCGCCCCAAGCCCCGCCTCTTTCTTGAGAAGAAAGAGGGGAAAGAAGAATAAAAATAAATTATATTGAAAGGTATTTGAAAAACGGATTTTATATCGTCTGTCATTCCGTGATTTTGAAAACCAATTCGTTAACTGCGGTATCGCCTGCGCGGAGGACTGCGATTTTTCCCGCGCGTTCGATCGTTTCGCGGTTCATTCCGTAGGTATTGCACGGTTCAAGGGCGACGACGTATTCGTGGCTCATCATATTCTTCCACTCGACAAGGCAGGGCAGGTTTCCGGTCGTGAACGACAGTGTCACTCCGAGCCCGAGCTTCCGGTTATACACCGTTCCGGAATCTGCGTTTTCGCAGAGGAACAGCTCCTCTTTTACATCGGGAGACGGTTCGCACATATGCCGCGGGTCGCGGGAATTTTCACCGAGCGGGGTGATTTTCCCGCCATGTACGGTGACCTCCGTGTCCTCTGACAGGAGCGGGTAGCCGAAATTGCAGTGATAGAGCAGCATATAGGTCTCGTCCGTGCACTGCGGGTTCATGATCTCGTCGCGGATCTTAATACTGTCGGAGAACAGCGAGGTCTCGATGCTTCTGCGTAGGATCAGCTGATGACCGTACATCCGCGTCTGGCGCATTTCGCCGGTGATGCGCAGGATATAATCGTCTCCGCTGAAAAAGCAATCTGTCCCGAAATGATCCGCCGGGATCCCGCCGATCCTTCCGTGAGTGGGGCAGCTTCCGCTGTGGCCTCCGGTGTTATCAAGTCCGCAGGTCACAAGAGCGCCGCCCTGCCACTGCCATGAAAACTCTCCTTTAGCTGACGAGACCGCCTTATCGGAGGTCAGACCGTTCTTTGAGACATATGACAGGTTGGTTCCCCGGTACGAAAGGCCGTAAATATCGCAGCACCTGTCGGGAAGCACCGTGAAGCGCAGTCCGGCGGCATTCCACACCTCGGCTATCCGCATTCCGCCGCCTCTGCCGCCGGTTATGACCGATTCGCGGATGCCGGCGAGCTGGGACAGGTTTCCCGCGTATGCGAGCAGCTTTTTCTGCTCTTCCGTCATGCTCATTTTATCACCGTGACCTCAAATCCGCACATTTTTCCGAATTCCGAAAGAGTCTTTAAATCCCCGCCGTAGACGAGTGCGGAGTGGTGCGTGCCGCCTGCCTCGGAGTAATCCGCAAGAAAATCCTGAAGCGGAAGGAAGGGCTTCATCCAGCCGCGGTTTACATACTCATAAGCTCCGCGCTCAAGACCGTCGTCGGTCATTGTAACGGGGGAGAGGATCAGCCGGAAGCCTTCCTTCATCGGGGCAAGGTTGACAAGGACGGCCTTCCCCGCCCTCATGCAGGTCACCATTGAAACGGTGTCACCGGTTCCGTTATAGCCGAACGGCTTATCGGCGACGATCGGGCGGAATTTTGCAAGCGCAGGGTTGCTCTCTCCCATGTGGCTGAGAAGGATAAGCCCGTTTTCCCAGTCGGGTATGAACATCTCGACAAATGCCGTGTCGTGAAAGACAGAGAAGAGAGCTCCTGCAAGTCCTGCGGTAAGCACGTCGCCCTCTCCGGCGTAGCCGATACCCCTTTCAAGCATTTTACAGCACTCGTTGAAGGGCATTTTCGGAAGTCCGCCGTCCTTCACCTTCAGAAAATTGACGGTACAGCCGCAGAGCCGGTTTTCATCGATCCATTTTCTCATGGCAAGTCCGGAGCGGGTCGATTCGCGGTAATCGTCTGTATTTTTTACCCTGACGTCGTATTTTTCACGCTCAAGCGCGATTTCCGCGTCGATTTCTTCCTCCGTGACGGCTGAAAGGTACTTCTCCGCAATTTCCGGCGACAGTTTTATTATCTCTGCGCCGATTTCGGCTTTCAGGCGCTCTTCCGGGACCTGGAAATCGCCCATGCCCTCGAACGCGCCGCCGACCGAGCCGATCCTTGCGTTTTTCAGGGTCTTTGCGATTTTTGCCGCGCGGCAGCAGGAAACGACCCTGTCAAGCACGTCCCCGTGCGAGGTGTGGCCGACGCAGAGGCTGAAATCCCGTCCGTTCCGGATGAGCATATTGCAAAGATCCTGCACGCCGTGGATACCGTGATTCGGACGCAGGCAGTTTTTATAATTCTGCACCGCAAGGGTGCCGTAATCGACCGTCGTATCGAATATGACGATCGGCATTTTCAGCGAAAGAAGTGCATCTACCGCTCCGAGCGACGGGCAGTAGGCAAGGTGCTGTGTCACCACCGCGTCAACGTCGAGCCGGTTGAACTTTTCCGCGGCGCGGTCGAATTCCTCCTTCACGCGGCAGATCTCATCGGCGGGGATGACCTCTATCCCGCGGCTTTCAAGCATTGCGATCAGCTTGTTCATGTACAGGACGAGCGGGTCGCGGTAGTACGGGTCCTCCTCGTCGTAGAGCTTTATGAAGAACGGCAGGTAGCCGATTTTTATCTTTTCCATTACAGATTTCTCCGGTCATTTTCCGTAAATATCGTTCACCGCGCCCCGGATCAGGCTGACGGCGTTTCCGCACATGATCTTTTCCACCCCTTCTCGTCCGATTCCGAGAGTCCGGCAGGCTCTTTTCAGTGCGAGCAGCTCCTCGTAGGCGAAGAAGGTTATCTTTTCCGCTTCCTCCGGGGAGACTTCCCGCATATGCGGGTCGCCGGAAACGTCGCCGTAAAGCCCCGGCGGGACAAGGTTGACGTATGTGCCGTTTTCTTCTGTACGGTGCGTCCGCATTCTGAGAATCGGCATATCGGTTCCGAACATCAGATGATCCGCTCCCGCATGGCGGAGCACCTCGGTAATTGCGTATTCACAGCAGTTTGCGGTGAAGTCGTACATCAGGTCGGGATATCTGTCAAGGATATCAAAGGCACTGCCGATGTCCTCCTTTGTATAGGCTCTTCCGATGTGGGCGATTATCAGGCGCACGCGGGGGTATTTCTCCTTTATCTCCGCGATCTGCGCAAGGTTCACCGGGTCCTTCAGTCTGCCGGGGCGGGGGATATGGAGCATGACTATCGCTCCGATGCGGTTCATGACCTCAAGCTGTTTTTCCGGGAAGAAATCGAAAATACGTATCTCGCGTTCCGGAATGTATGACGGTGAAAGGTCAAGATATGATTTTATTCCGACAAAGCCGCCGTCTCTTATTCTGCTTTCGACCTCTTCGCCGCTCTGCGACGGGTGGCTGAAATAGAGTGCGGGAAAGCCTGCCGCCGCGGAGGACTTTTTCACGTAGTCGTTCAGGCGCTCGTTGCCGCCCTCATTTGCAAAGACAAGTGCGCAGACCTTTTTGCCGGGGAACATCAGCCGGTAGGTTTCGGCAAGGTCCTCTATCGGGTCGTCCTTTGCGACAAGCGTCGGCCATGTGACCTTTCTTTTCGGCTCGTCTTTATGCTTTATCCTCAGCTCGTCGCGCCAGATGTGCGCATGGACGTCGAATATTTCGTCGGGAAGAAAGTCCCGCAGTTCTGTTTCGTATATTTTTCTGTCGTTTTCGGTGATATCAAAAAGCGGCATGATTCACACCTCCGGTATTCCGGTTGATTTCCGGTACTTTCGCCGTGCGGCGGCGTACATTTCAGTTGATTCCGGATCGGGCATTACTCTTTCCGTCCGCGCGGTCATTATGCGGCAGCCGTCGTTTATGCCGGAGAACATTCCGCAGGCGCATCCGGCAAGGATCCCGGCGCCGACGCAGGCAAGGTCGGAGATCTCCGGGACAAGGACGATTTTTCCGGTGATATCGGCAAGAAGCCCTGTCCAGAACCGGCTTCCCGACGCTCCGCCGGAGAAAATGACACTGTCGCCGCAGGCAAAGGCGTCAAGCATATCGGCAGCTTCGAAGGTCACGCCCTCCATCACGGCTCTTGCAAGGCTGTATCTGTCGTCCTCCGGACCGAGTCCGCAAAAGCCGCCGCCGTTTTCTCCGAACGGACGGAAGAACAGAGCTTTTTCAGCCGCTTTTGCTCCGGCACAGCGGAAGTCAAGCTCTTTATACGGGATCGGTGTCTCTCCTTCCGGGGTGAGAACCGATTTTCTCAGCCAGTCAAGGCAGGCTCCGCCGTATGACAGCGACGTGAGCGTTCCCCACATTCCGGGTACGGCGGAGCGCGACACCGGAAGCCCCGACGAAAAGTCCGGTCTGTCGGTCAGTGCGGTGACAGCCCAGCTTGTTCCCGAGCCGACAAGCACATCTCCCGGCTTTGTCATTCCGGCACCGAGGGATGCCGCGTACTGGTCATGCGCACCGGCGGCAAGCACGGTATTCACGGTCAGCCCGAGGGCTTTTGCCGCGCTTTCGGTAAGGCTTCCGATGACATCGCCGGAATCCGCCGGTTCGGCGAGCATATTTTCGCTTATCCCGGCGAAGGAGAGAAGTGCCGGGTCGTATTTCTTTGTTCTTATATCGCAGAGCTCGTTTATCCCCGCGTTTGACATATCAACGGCGGCGCGTCCGGTCAGCTTCAGCGAAATATAGTCGTGAACCGACAGAAAAGCTGTGCATTTCCGGAAGATATCCGGCTCCCTGTCGCGCAGGCGTCTTACCTGAAGGAGCGGAAGCCCGTATACCAGCCGCCAGCCGGTTCTTTCGTGAAGAAAGTCATTGCCGCCGATCTCCGAGAGAAACAGCTCTCTCTCCCGGGCGCAGCTTCTGTCGCTCCAGACAATCGCGCGTCTGACCGGTTCCCCGTCTTTTCCGACAGGTATAAGCGTTCCGCCCTGAGTCGAGAGCGATATTGCGCCCACCGATTCCGGGGAAATGTCAGAGACAGCCTCTCTCACGGTCATGCAGAGAGCCGTCCACAGATCGGCTGCGTTCTGCTCTGATATTCCGCCGTCGGTGAAGGTCGGGTAGCTTCTGTAGGCTCTTTTCACGGCTTTTCCGTCGGAGGAAAACAGCACCGTTTTTGTTCCGGTCGTTCCGACGTCACAGCCAAGCACATATCCGCTCATTCCGTTACGCCCATCAGCTTTCTTATGTTCTTTATCCGGTGGAAGGTCGCGTAGTTGGCGAACATCGGTCCTATCGGATCGTTTATCGCGGTGCGCATTGTCATGAGAAGGTCGTCGCCGTCGGGCACAAGCGACGGGTTCTGCGATCCCTCGCCCTTCCTGCCGACAAGGTCGATGAGGTTTGCGCAGAATTCCCAGTTTACAAGATCGCGCGAGCGGTAAAGCATGACAAGATCGCGCGAGAAAAGGTAACCGCGGTTTCTTTCGTCAAGCCCGTTCACAACGGCAATGTAATATCCGCTAACCTCGTCTCTGATTATCTCAAACTTTGAGGTGTTGCCGTTGAAATCCACGGCACGGAGGAAGGATATCTCCTTTTCCGGGTCGGAAAGGTCGGCTTTATAGATCAGAAGTCTGCCGTATTCCGGCGTACAGCCGTTTGTATGGTAGCGCGGGATTATATACAGGCTTCCGTCCGGGGCGATTACCGCGTTGCTCTCAAGACAGCCCTGACTTGTCCCCTTTGACGTTCCCTCCCAATCCGGGTTATATACTTCCGGGTGACTGAGCGTCCAGACTGCCGGGTCGAGAAGATCGGCGTCCTCCGGCGCGGATATGACTGCCGGTGCGTGAGGGACAGGGTCTTTGGCATCGTATGCCCTGCGGCAGCCGTAGTCGATGCCCTTCCATATCCTGCCGTTCGCATACACGACGGGGGTGGGGCAGTTGGCAAAGCCGGGGAAAAAGCTGTTGCAGGAGCCGCGGAATATCGGCGTCGGGGCTTTCCATGTCACGCCCTCGTCGTCGGAGCGCCCGATAAGCAGATCGCCGTATTCGGTCGAGCAGCCTATAATATAAAGCGCGCCGCGGTGATAAAACAGCTTTCCCCAGAAGCAGGGCATAAGCTCGCTTACATAGTGCCAGCTCTCCCCGCCGTCGTCGGAGCGGAAGATAAGCTCAAGATTCTGCGGATAGCCGTTTGAATACAGATCCATTCCGGCAAGGAGCGCGCCGGACGGCAGCTTCAGAAGCGACGGGCTTCCGAGGGTATGCCCGGAAAAGCCGTATGCGTCGTCGTCCGGGTGAAGATAGTTTATCACGACTCCGACGGGTTTTCCCGTCCTTGCCAGTCTGAGACGGCTGAAATGCTCTCCGTCGGTCAGCATGAATTCATAATCGGTGTCCGGTTCAAGTCCGGTGATCATGTGCGATGTGCCGGCGACCGGAATTTCCGTAAACCCTGTTCCGCCGCGCTTTCTCAGGCGCAGAACCGGATCATGCTCTCCGCCATACTCATACAGCCATTCGGCTTCGATGCGGTCGGCTCCCGGCGCTATCCGGCAGATATATATGTCGCTCCCGTCGTAAAGTGCGGGATGATACGGTCTGTAGCTCCAGTTTCCTGTTCCTCTCATTTGTTCCTCCAAACGGTTTTGATTCTGTGAAAATGCGGGCGCCGCCGCTGCGGCAGTCTGTCAGGGCGGCGCCCGCGTTATTATCTGCCGTTACTTCGAGCCGCCGTCTATCCAGCGCTGTCTGACAAGGTCGTACACTTCTTTGTTCACGACCGGGGTGCCCTTGTGATAGGAGGGGGCAAGCATTGAACCGCAGTAATCCGGGTCGGTGCCGAAGGTATCGAAACGGTATCTGTCGCGCTCTGACTTCAGACGGAGATCCGGGATGTCAAGCGTACAGCCGCCGTTCATTATCGATTTATAGGCGATAAGTCCGGGAAGGTACATATCCAGCGCCTCGTAGACGCCTATCGACTCGTTTCCTTCCTCCCTGCCCTGTATCTTTCTTATGAAATAATACATGGTATAGAAATCCGAACCGCCGTGACCGGTGATCTTATCGGTCAGGGAGCTGTCGGTCTTCTGCTCCGGAATGTAGTCGTCGCGCCGGTTTTCCGACTGACGGTAGACATAGAGCTTCTGATTTCCGGAATCCCAGCGGTCGCTTTCCGCCATGCCCTTTGTGCCGTAGACGGTGTACCACACGGAGCTCGGCTCTCTTATCATGCCGCCGTGAAGGCTCTTGACCGTTGCGCCGTTTTCGAACTCGACAAGCTCTATGCCGCCGACGTTCAGCTTTCCGACCTCAAGGCATCTCTTCGGCACCGGGCGCTCGAATCCGTTGACTCTTACCGGGCGCAGGCCGGTTATGTGGACAAGCGGTCCCAGAGAATGCGTGCAGTAGAAGGTCGCGAACATGATATTCCGCCAGTGGTTCGGGTCGCCGTATGTAAGGTTAGGCCAGTTCGGAATGCAGTTGTGGACGTATTCGCCCTCGCCGTACTCGAATTCGCCGAGTTCGCCGGCGCGGTAGAGCCGCCTCATCTCGGTGGTGGTGCGGAAATAGCAATAGTTCTCCGCGTAGGCATAGACAAGCCCGGTGCGCTCGACCGTTTCGGCAAGCTCGACAGCCTGTGCAAGGGTGTGAGCCGGGAGCACCTCGCTTATGACGTGCTTTCCGGCATTGAGGGCGCGGACGGCGAACGGTGCGTGCTCGTGCGCGTAGTTGGCAAGCACGACAGCGTCCATATCGTGCTTTATGAAATCATCGAACCGGGTATAGAGCGCCGGCTCCGGGAGGTCGGGAGTTTCTTTTCTCAGCTCACCGATACGCTTCTTCCAGTCCTCAAGAGCCGGTTCGTATCTGTCGCAGAGCGCGACAAGCTCGGTGTCCGGGAAATGGAGGCAGAAGTTTATCATGGTGCTTCCGCGGTGCGCGCCGAAAACGCCTATTTTTATCTTACGGTTGTTTATTACTGACATGATATATCCTTTCGGTCGGAAAGTCACTTTTTCTTCTTTTTCACGACGATGTAAGCTGCCGCGGCAATGATTATAACCGCTGCGGCGACCGAAATGCCGGCGATAAGTCCAGTATTGCTCTTTTTGTCGCCGGAGGGGGCTGCGTCGGTTGTATCGGCAGTGCCGGAGGCAGGTGCGCCGGTGCTTTCCGGTGCAGCTGACGTTATCGCGGCGCTTTGCGATGTGTCGGTCGGGGTATCGGTCACATCCCCGCCGGAGGTTGAGACTGCGGGGTCGGTATCTCCGGTATCCGGGTACTCTCCCGTGAAGCCTCTCAGGACGACCTCTCCGTCGGCATCCTTCCAGAGGTTTTTATTCAGCTTCATTGCGGAAACCGTCATTTTGTCCTTTGAAAGCTCAATAAGCTCGACGTAATCCTTTGCATCGTTGTGGATATACGCGCGGGTGACGGTTTCGGCATCGACCCTTGATATCTGCGGGTCGTAGTACACGTTCTGCACGTCGCCCATCGAATTCACGTTGCCGACGACGGGACCGGAAACGGAGCTTTTGTTTTCTGCCGGTATGACAAGCTGAGACAGGGTGTAGCAGTCCTTCACCGAGCCGACCCCGGCGCTTGCCGAGATATAGCCGACAATGGTTCCGGCATCGCCCTCTCCGTCGGTGCGGTAGAGCACCGCCTTTGAACCGACGGTATAGCAGTCGGAGATCACGCCCTTCTGCACGGTTCCGGCGATGACTCCGGGGCTTCGGAAGGCGGCGGAAATGCTGTCCTTCACGTACACCTCGGACACCATCGGATTCATGCTTGAGGTATTGTTGCCGAGAAGTGCGCAGAGTATCCCGGCGCCGTTTCCGACGGTTTTTGAGCGGTCAACAACGCAGTTCTCGAAGCCGAGGCGCTTCACACTGCCGTTGAGCGCGCCGAAAAGTCCGACGGTGCTGTTCCAGCCGTTGTTTTCCGCGCCTGCCTTGTCGTCGGCATGGCAGTACATTCCGCGTATTACGTGATAGTCGCCGTCGAAGGTGCCGTAAAACGCAGGGGAGACGCTGTTTTTCAGGTTATATCCTATCGGCATCCATTTGTTTGCCGGGGGAGCTTCAAGCCATGTGCCGCTGTTTTCGTACCCGCTGTTGAGGGTGATATCGGCGGTCAGCTTAAAGAATATCAGCTCGTAATCGTTGCCTGCGTTTACGTTTGCCGCAAGCATTGCAAGGTCAGCCGCCGACGATATGAGGTACGGCAGGTTTTCCGTACCCTCTCCGCCGGAGAATTTGTATTCCGCGTCTGCCTGCGGTATTTTGCCGTCCCACACCTCTTCCGCCGCAGAGACGGTGAAGGGGACAAGCGAGAGCAGCATTGCGAGCACGAGGACAAATGACAGTTTTTTCATTCAATTTCTCCTTTCGGTACTGTATCAGTCGTTCCACTGAAGCGAAACGGTGACGAGAGTGTAAAGTCCGAAGCTTCCGGAGACGGTCAGCCTGCCGTCCTTTACCGAATATTCAAGCCCGATATCGTCGATGCAGGGCGAGAGTGCCGTGACATCCTTCACTTCCGCGCCCTTCGGTATCTCAAGAGAAGCCGTGTTTTTACCGGTATCCGAGCCCTGCGGGACGCCGTTGTTTATGATGTTGAGTCTGAGTGCGGTTCCGTAACAGTCGGCGCGGAGGGTGGTTTCGATGTAGCCGTATGCGGGCTTTGTTTCGACCCTTACCTGAGATGTCAGGTCAAGCTCCGACACCGCTTTTTCGAAATCCGCCGTTGCTTCCGACTCCTCCTCGGTGGTGCGGAGCTTTATATAGTCGCGGCAGACGGATATGCTTCCGCTGCCGAGCCTATACGTTGCGAAGCCTTCGGTATTGCCGTATGCGGTGCCGACCCAGCTTTCAAGCAGGTCGTTTTCACGCCGATCCCACTTTATTCCGACCTCGTCGCCGGAGTAAACGGTTCCGAACTCCTTGCCCGTGATGAGCAGCCTGCCGCCGTTTTCGACGTATTTTTTCAGCTCTGCCTCAAGAGTTCTGTCAAGAAGGGTAAGCTCCGGGACAATGACGGTCTTATACCTTGAAAGATCCGACGCTGTCGGGTTCTTTTCGGCAACGACATAGTCGAACGGGATTCCGCGTCTTGCAAGAAGAGCCGCCGCGCGTCTTGAGCTGTTCAGTTCCCATGTTTCGCGCAGATTTGTGCTGTAATTGAGCTTCAGCTCTTTTATCTGGCAGTATGTCGTGTCTCTCCAGGAATACAATACGGCGGTATCGGCGATCGAGCCGGTCTTTTCGAAGGCCTCCTTGTTTTCCGAGACTATCTTCATGAAGTTCAGCGCGGTTTTTTCGGTATAAGCCTCGATCGGATATGTCCTTGACACCTCTGCGTGGCACATTGCGCCGCCGGCGGCGTAGGATTCAAAGAGAGGGGTATAATACTGATTGTCGTCCGGGCACTGGATGTTTCTTCTGTTGATGAAGGATATCAGCTGTTTGTCGGTAAGCGCCTCGTTCTCCGCGTACATGAAGAGGGTGGAGTCGGTTCCCAGCTTTGTCGTGTCCTTGAACTCGCTGGTGGTGACGTCAAGCCCGCGGAGGTAGAAATATGCCATGCCCATGTCGTACATTGTGGAGTTGGTGTATACCTCGAACTCCGGGTTGTACTTTCTTCCCGCGTCGCGGAGCATGAGATAGAAATCGGCAAGTGAGGAGAGCCTGAAATGGCAGAACGCCCGCGCCTTTTCGTCGGAGTCCATCATATTGTAGAGCATTCTTGGCGTCGGGAACGGAAGGGCTTCGCCGTAAAGGTCGGCGGAATACTTCGCCCACGCATTTTTGCAGCCCTCGCAGGAGCAGTAATAGTTCGGCGGGTAAGCAAAATTGAAGCCGTCGTAGAGACAGCCGTCAAAGCCCGCCTTTGCCACCTTTTCGGTGTATTCGGTTATCATTGCGATGAACTTTTCGTTCTCATAGCAGGCGTAGCCGAATTTCAGCCCCTGAGTGTTGTCGTAGATATCGGCAAGGGTTCCGTCGGGCTTGACCATTTTGAACTGATCGGGATCTATGCCGTAGTCCTTATACGTCTCGTCGAATATCTCGACCACGGGAGCGGAGGTCATTACCTTTATGCCGAATCTGTGCGAATCGGCAAGTCCGTCGGCGGTGTATTCTATGATCCTGTCGATGTCGAGAATGAAGGCGTTTGTTGCCCACTCATCCTTCGTCTTGTATTTTCCCGCCGGATATACGCAGATCCAGTTGCAGGACAGCTTTCTCGCAACATTATTGTTCCAATACGTAAACCCCTCTCCGTCGTATGTTCTCTGGGTCTTTCTGTACCAGTCGTAGAGCGGGGTGTAAAAATCTTTCTTGTTTCTGACGTTGTAGCGCATTATCTGCTCCGTGTTTCCGTTTGTCGTGGTGTCTTCAACCGTCGGTCTGCTGTTTCCTTCACAGCCGACAAATACCGCGGCAAGCACAAGCATTGCGGCGGCGATGAGCGGCAGAATAATTTTCTTTTTCATATATCTTCCGTTCCTTTTTCTCTCCTCCGCGTTCCGGGACCGGAACGCGGAGGTGGGTGAGGAAATATCAGCCTCTGCGCTTCTTCGCAGTGAGCACTGCGACGGCGCCGGCTGCGGCGATGACGGCTATCACTGCAGAGATGCCGTCTGCCGTGGGAGGTGTGGGTTTATCCCCGCCCTGATTTCCTGAGCTGCCGAAAATCTTCAGCACGGGGGTTCCGGCGGTGTCCTTCCAGACATTTGCGTCGAGCTTCATTGCCTGAACCTTCATTTCCGCCTTTGCGAGGGGAGTGACGGTGACATAATCCTTTGCGTCGTTTGCGATGTAGGATTTGTTTACCGTTGATATTGCCGGGTCGTAATACGCGTTTTCAACCGTTCCGAGTCCGGAAACGTTTCCGACCACAGGTCCGGTGACCGGGGCGTCGTTCATGGTCGCAAGGGTGTAGCAGTTCTTTATCTCGCCGAGCTCCTTGGCACTTATCATTCCCGCGATCCCGCCGCCGTCGGCTTCCTTATCGGTTCTGCCTATGACAACCTGACCCTCCGAGAAGCAGTCGCTGATCCTTCCGCTGTAAACCACGCCTGCGATATGTCCGGGGCATCTCCAGCTTTCGACCGTGCAGTTCTTAACGTAGCAGGCGGTGATATTTCCCCGGAGGGTTGAGCCGGTATGACCGAGGTAGGTTACGATGATGCCGGCGCCGTTGCCTGCGGTGTTGTTGTGCTTCACATAGCAGTTTTCAAATCCGAGATTGATGACGCTTCCGCGGAGACAGCCGATAAAGCCTGCAGCCGCCTTGTCCCAGCCGGCTGACTCGTCATTTACGTACATACCGCGGATGACGTGACCGGCTCCGTTTATATGTCCGGCAAACGAGCCGCCGGAGACCTTGTTGCCTGCGTTCTCGCCTATCGCGCGCCATGCGTTCTTCGGCGGGGTGGTTCCCCATCCGGCATAGCCGGCGTGATCGGAATTGAGGGTGATATCGGTCGTGATCTTAAAATATTTTCCCTCGTAGGACTCGCCTGCCGCCGTCACGGACGAGAGCATTGCAAGGTCGGCTGCCGACGAGATGAGGTAGGGGGATTCCTCGGTTCCCTCTCCGCCGGAGTACTTACCGTTCTTGTCTGCCGTCGGGAAGGTTCCGTCCCACACGTCGGCACCTGCGGCTGACGCGGGAAATACCGAGAGAAGGGCAATTATTACGGCAATTGCTGCGATGAAAGATATGCGTTTCATTTTTTCCTTGATCCTTGACTGTATAAAAGGATCTTCCTCCTGTTTTGAATTGGTTTTGTTCCGTTTTTGCTTGCTTTTGCGGGCTTTTATTCACATATATCCGGGAGACCGTCTCAATCCTCCAGATACGGTCTGAAGTAGTTGTTCAGCAGTCTTTCCCACTGGTTTATGTTCGTTGCGAACATAGAGGAAAAACCGGTGTCGTTGTTGTCAGCCATTTTGCGGAGGGTGCCGTCTATCGATCCTATCGCGAAATATCCCATATCGAATATGACGTTTCCGTACACGATGTCCAGCATTCTTGCGGAGTCCGCGCCGTCAACCGCATACTTCTGCTTGACAACTATCTCGATATAGGCATTCCGGACGGTGTCACGGGAGTAATACGCCATATCCTCGATTATCCTTGCCGAGCAGTCCTTGTCGGGTGCGGTGAGCGGGACGGCGAAGTAGCTTGCGTTGCCGTGCAGGAAGGTGACATAATCCTTCTGTGCGGTATCGTATTTCGGCTGGGGGACAACGCCGTACTCCGTCTCCATATTGCGGAGAAGGATCCCGTTCGACACAAGGTTGTTGATGAACAGCGCGCGGTTTTCCTTGAAGGCATCGGTCAGGACATAGACTCTGCCGTTTTCCTGATACTTGTCGGCATATCTCTCGCCGTAAAGGGTCATTGTCTGGTCGTTGAGGAAATTCACCGTCTTTGTCAGAACTTCAATCTGCCTGTCGGAGCCGAAATCATAGGTCAGCCCGCCGCTGTCGTCCTTGGTTATGAAGCGGCAGCCGCTGCTGAAGAAAAACGATATGAGCGCGAAGTTATTGAAGGCAAGACCGTAGCTGTCCTTTTCGTCCCATACGCCGTCTCCGTTATCCGCACCTGCAGAAGCGGCAAGCTCCAGCATTTTGTCAAGCGTCCACTCTCCGTCGTCAACCAGCTTATATATGTCGGTTCCGGGGATCCTGTCTTCCGCAACGGTTTTGTTGAAGAACAGCGCCTGGGTCGAGCCGAGGGTTCTGATATTGGCGGAGCCGGTCATCATATAGAGCTTATCCTTTATCGACACCGACTCGGCAATTCCCTTCATCCACCAGTCGGAATCGAAGGAGAAGTAGTCGAGGGTATTGAGGTCGACAAGCAGACCGTCCTGCATTACCCCCTTGAGGGCATACGGGTCGTATATCACAGCGTCGACGATGTCCTCGCCGGCAGTGAGGGAGTTGTAAAGGTTTATCTCAAAGTTGGATCTGAGTTTTATGTTGTACTTTGAGACAAGTCTTTCGTTTCTCTTGTATACCGATGCGGGGATGGTATCGGTGTCCGAAGCATCGGCGCTTATCTCGGCGAAGAAGTGCGATTTCGCGCCGGTTGCCTCGGTGTCGGCAAAGCTGAACCCGTACCCGCCGTAATCGTGTGCGGGAACGGCGGAGCCGTCTGATGTTTCCGGTGCGGAGGTCGATCCCTCTCCCGAAGAACCGGACGGGGTGCTTCCCCCGCGTGTGCAGCCCACGGCCGCAGCAAGAAGTATTGCAGCCGCGATAAGGGCTGCCGTGATTTTTGCAGTGATAGTATCACTTCCTTTCGTCTGTTGTTCGTTTATTGTCCCGGCGCGGAGAAGCAGGTCTCCGTCGGCAGATTCAGCGGCTGATGCGGAGCCGCACCTTATCCCGGCGGCATTCCTCCTTTCGCTTGCGGAAATATATATGTAAATAAAAAGCAGCCACAGTTATGCCGGTCATTTTCCGACAAGAGCCGAGAGACGTTCGAATGTCGAGGTCACCCCCGCCCTGATATACTCCACGTCGGTTCCGGTAAAGACGGTATTGACACCGCGGGAGAGCCACTGTCCGATGACCTCTGCATCGAAGCCGAGCGAGACTCCGAAGAGCTTTCCGGTGCCGGAGAGGATTTTCCCGATCCTGTCATACACCGGCATCATGTCGGGGTGATTGGGTCTGCCGATATGTCCGACAGAGCCGGAGAGGTCGTTCGGGCCGACGATGAAGCCGTCTATACCCTTCACGGCGGCGATCCTTTCAAGGTCGTTCACGGCATCGATGTGCTCTATCTGAATGATCCTGAGCATATCGCGGAAGCGGCGGTCAACATACTCGGTCTGGGATATTCCGCCGTAATCGCCGGCGCGGATGGGACCGTAGCCCCTTATTCCGTCGGGCGGATAAGCGCAGGAGGCAGCGGCGTATTCCGCCTCCTCCGCACTTCGTACATACGGAAAGATTATTGCGTCGATGCCCATATCGATTATCGGCTTTGCCTGAACCGCGTCGTTCCACGGTATCCTGACGAAGCTGTATGCTCCGCCGGCTCTTACGGCGATAAGGTTCTGAAGCACCTCTGCCTTTCCGATGGCGGTATGCTCCATGTCTATCCACACGGCGTCAAAGCTGCTCATTGAGATCTCTTCCGTGAGCATTGGCGCGCCGCAAAAGACGTGTGTGCCGGTAAGAAAACCTCCCGCCGCGATTTTTTCTCTTATTGTATTTGTCATTTTAACTGCTCCGAATCAAAATTGGGCGACTTTTTCGCGAAACAGTTATGTAAAATAGATACATAACACACCCGTATCAGCCCGTTTCTGTACTAAGTATAACAGGTTGCCGTCCGGTTGTCAACCCTTTTTTAAAAAAAGAATACCAAAATTTATTTCCGGTCGTCTTTTCGCGGGAACGGGATCATATATCCCGCGCCGCAGCCGATGCGGAATACTTTTAAGGTTTTCGGGATGTCATCTTTTGATTATTGACTTTTTTTCTCCGTCATTGTATAATAAACTTATAAAAAAGATCTGAGAGGAAAAAACCATGCTGAGTTACATCAACGGCGCGCTGTCAAGAAGCGCTCTCGCCTCCGGCGTGCTTCAGGAAATACGGAAGGACATCATACTCCGGAATTACCCTCCGGAAACAAAACTCACCGAAAGGGTGCTGTGTCTGAAATACGGCATATCAAAAACTCCCGCACGGCAGATCCTTCAGCAGCTTGAAAACGAGGGCTTCGTGACCATGCTCGACAACGGGTGCAAAAAAACGGTCGAATTCACCGAAAACGACCTTGACTGTCTTTACAGTCTCAGAAACCTGCTTGAGATAACCGCGGTGAAGATGGTTTTTGAAAAGAAGCTGAAATCCTATTCCAATATGCTTGAATCCTTCATACGGCTTGAGTCGCTGTCGAAGGCGTCGCGGGAGGCATATTTCGAATACGATGTTGATTTTCATCACTCGATAATCGAAATGTCGGGGAACAAGTACATTCTTCATGCCTACGAGAACATTGCGCCGATACTCTACACGATGTTCCAGATAAGCTACGGAATATATGCGGAGGATTTCTTTGAGGATGATGTTGAGACACACAACCGCCTCATGCGCTCCATAATCTGCGAAAGCGAAGAGACCTGCCTTGCCGAGTTCGAAAAGCACCACGCCAGTGCCGCGAGAAACGCAAAAGCCGCGCTGAGAAAGGCTGTTGCGGAGAAAAAATAAAAAGATCCCCGGCAGTCCTTTAATGAAACTGCCGGGGATGCCGGTTCTTTATTTATCCGCTGTCCCCTCCGGGAGAGCGGATTTTGTCATTTTATCTCAAGCCGTCTTGACTCGGGAACGACCTCTGTCTTTTTCGGGAGATTGAGTTTGAGAACGCCGTCGGCATACTCTGCCGAGATATCCTTTTCGTTGATCTCGCTGACGTCGAAGCTGCGCTCGAACCTGCCGTAGGTGCGCTCGGAGTGGACGATATTTCCCTTGCCGTCCTTCTTCTCCTCGTCGTGCTTTCTCTCGGCGCTTACGGTGAGAACACCGTTTGCGATATCGACGTGAATGTCTTCTTTTTTGAATCCGGGAAGCTCCGCCTCAAGCAGGTAAGCATCGCCGTTGTCCTTTATATCGGTTCTGAAGGAAGCAAGACCGTCTCTGCCGGAGAAAAGCTCCTTCTCCATCTTTTCGAGTTCGCGGAAGGGATCGTAAACTCCGTGATATTTGTTATAGGGTGTGATTCCGAACATAATGAATTACCTCCGTTCGATTTTTCTTTGTATTTCCGCCGGATCGCGGCGGTTGTATCCGGGGAAGCTCTTCGCTTTCCTTTTTACGTTTTCTATTATACTCCGGGATTGTTAACGGTTATAGCGGATTGTGTGTTGATTTTGTAAACATTAGCAGTCTAATCATGCGAGTGCTAAAAAAATGCGAGTTACGGAGGCGGACAGTGCCGTATTTTTCCGCAGCGCTTGAATTTGAGCTGCAATTTCAAGCAGAGCAAAGCTGCAAGTGCTTAAAAACGCGGTTCTGACTGTTACGGGAGGCATTTGTCCGCACAATGATTTTTCCCCTTGAAATAATCGGCTGTACGGTGTATAATATATATATTATCAATTGTAAAACAGCTGCCGAAAGGAACAAAACATATGGATTCAAATCTTCAGCCCGCCGAGAAGCGCCCGACGCACCGGCAGATAATGCTTGCTGTCATAATAACCGCTGTCACGGCTATAGTTGCCGCGCTTGCGCACACGGCGGTTCTGCTGTTCAGCTACGATTCCTCGCTCGGAGTCTACATTTATAACGGATATTCGCCGGTGATGTTCATTGCGGGGACCGTCATCGGGCTTGCCGCTGTTATCATCGCCGCGGTTTCGGTGCCGTCAGGTGCCTGCGGGATAGAGCGCGTGCCTGTATGCGGCACGGCAGAGGCATTTTTCGCGGCAATGGCAGGTGCGGCGATATTTGCGTATTCGGTGATGAACTGTATTACCGCCCATGTTTCCGCGTCCGGGCAGGCTGCATCCTCTGTGTCAAAGCCTACGCTGATACTGTGGACGCTTATGACGGTGCTTTCCATCCCGACCGCCGCATATCTGATCATCAGCGCGGTCACAAAGACCGAAGAGAAGCCGGCGCTCACCGCCCTCGGGTTTTTCCCGGTTCTCTGGACGGCGGTGTGCCTGCTGAGGATCTATTTCGACCGCACCTCCGCGATAAACAACCCCGTGAAGATATTCTCGCAGATGGCTCTTGCAGCTGTTATGCTCTTCTTCCTCTCGGAGCTGAGGATCAGGGTGGGAAAGCCGGTCCTGCGCGTTTACCTTGCCTTCTCCGGTGCCGCCGCAATGCTCGGATTTTCATATTCCGTCTCGCTCATTGCCGCTTATCTTTCGGGAGTCGGCGGACTGTCGGGGGATGTTCTTCTTGCTGTTGTGATACTTCTCTGCGCCGTTTACGCATTTTCGGGAATGGCGGCTATGAGAAAGAGGTTCTGAGGCGGCGGGCTGTTTAAAAAGTTCTGAAAAACAGACGGAGGCGGAAGTCGGAAGGCTTTCGTCTCTGTTTACGTTCACCCGGCACGTGTTAAAAGCCGCCATACACGAATCCCGTGCAGATGCCGCGCTCCGGAAATCAGACGCCGTAACAAAATGAGACTTGATTTCCCGTGCGGGATATATTATAATTAGTATTAAGACATTTCTTCAAGGAGATACCCGGAATGAGTTCAGCAGATACAGCCTTTATAAACACCTGCCGCAATATTCTTGAAAACGGCACTCTTGTCACCGATCCGAAGGTGCGTCCGCATTGGCAGGACGGGACACCCGCTTACACCAAGAAGCTGTTCGGGGTGGTGAACCGCTACGAGCTTTCGGAGGGATTCCCGCTCATCACCCTCCGCCCGATAAGCCTCCGCCTTGCGGTCGACGAGATCCTATGGATCTGGCAGAAGAAATCGAACAACATTCACGATCTGAACAGCCACATCTGGGACTCGTGGGCTGACGAAAACGGCTCCATAGGAAAGGCATACGGCTATCAGATGGGCGTGAAGCACAAGTATAAGGAGGGAGAGTTCGACATGGTGGACCGCGTGCTGTTCGACCTGAAGAACAACCCCTGCTCGCGCAGGATAATGACGAATCTGTACAATTTTGCCGACCTTCACGAAATGGCGCTCTACCCCTGCGCGTACAGCATGACCTTCAACGTGACCGGCGACCGGCTTGACGCGATACTGAATCAGCGGTCGCAGGATATGCTGGCGGCAAACGCATGGAACGTTGCGCAGTATGCGGCGCTTGTCATGATGTTCGCGCAGGTCTCCGGGCTGAAGCCGGGAACGCTGATGCACGTCATCGCAGACGCGCATATCTACGACAGGCATATTCCGATCGTCGAGGAGCTGATCTCCCGCGCGCCCTGTGCCGATCCGATAGTGACGCTTGACCCGACGGTTGACGATTTCTATAAGTTCACTCCGGACAGCTTCAGAATCGAAAGATATGAGCACGGAGAGAAGATCGGACGATTTGAAGTGGCGGTCTGAGGGCTTCGCCGGGGCGGTGTGTTGTTTTCGTAACAGAGGCTTTCCGACTGCGTCACCAAAGTTTCCGGCATTCTTTGCTTGTGCAAAGGAACGCAGCAGAATCCGCTGGCGCGGAATCTGCGCAAGAAAGCACACTCAGGGGGTTCCGCCGCTAAGTGAGTAACAACTCTCATCGCTGACCCGCGATGATAATTGTTACTCAATGCGGCTCCGCCCCCTGAGAACCCCCAAGGTACGGGTGCGACCGGTGACGGCAGCGACGGAGATGGGGTGTACAGCGAAAAAAGTTTATGTATTCGAGTAAAAGCCGTTCGTTCGCGATTCGCGCGGCACGATTCCGCCGCGCGGGGTGTTCGCGGCAGGATGTTTAAAAGGTGTTCTTTGACCTGTCCGCATTGTGCGACCTGTACCCCATCCTCCCCGCTGATACCTCATGCAGTTGTGGTGGCGCTACCTTCAGCGGGGGTCAAGGGGGCATCCCCCTTGCAGCTCTTTCTTTTCGAGTTTTTCTTTCTCCGGAGAAAGAAAAACGGACAGGCACTGACGCAGTCGGAAAACCCTTGTCAGAAAAGCAAAATCCAACAACCCGCAAACCGAAAAACAAATTTTTCTCAACCCATTATGCTTACAAAAAACCAGACAATCAAAACCGAAATAACCGACATGAACAACCTCGGATACGGGATCTCGCGTCAGGACGGAATCGTCATTTTCACCGACGGCGGGGTGACCGGGGATGTGCTTGAGATAAAGATAATCAAGACTGCGAAGGACTATGCCGTCGGACGGGTCGAGCGGGTGCTTGTGCCGTCGGAAAAGCGGGACGACAGCCTCTGTAAGGTATCGAAACGGTGCGGAGGGTGCGCGTTCCGCGGGATAAATCGGGAATATGAGCTTGAGCTGAAGCGCGGCTTTGTCATGAGTGCCTTCCGCAAGAGCCGTGTCGATGCCGTGATAAATCCGGTTCTGACCGACGGCGTGACCTGTGGCTACCGAAACAAGGTTCAGTACCCCGTCGCGCCCGGAGGAGATTACGGCTATTATGCCCGCCATACCCACGACATAATAAAATACGACGCCTGCCTGCTGTCCGATCCGCACCTTGAGCCTATCGCGCGGTATGCGTCGGAGTACATAAAAAATGCCGGTGCAAATGTCCGGCACATATACCTCCGCCGCGGACAGATGACCGGGGAGACAATGTTCTGCCTTGTCTCGCCGTCCGACCGGCTTCCGGAGGAGCAGGCGCTGATATCCGGGCTGACCGGGCGGTTTCCGGAGATAAAGAGCATCGTTCACAACGTAAACCGCACCGACGGAAACGTCATCCTCGGGAAGGATGTACGGGTGCTTTACGGCAGGGACAGGATCGAGGATGTCCTCTGCGGATGCCGGTTCGGGATCTCGTCGCTGTCGTTCTATCAGGTCAACCGGGGAGCGGCGGAGTTACTGTACCGGGAGGCGATTAAACGCGCTTCATCGGACTCGCCTGAGAGGATTGCAGACCTGTACTGCGGCGCGGGGACTATAGGGATATCCTTCGCGAAGGCACATCCCGGAATCTCCGTCACCGGTGTTGAGATAATCCCCGACGCTGTGAAGAATGCCGCAGAGAACGCGGAGCTGAACGGAGTTTCAAACGCAAAGTTCATCTGCGCCGACGCTCTCACCGCGCCGCTTGACGGCTTCGGGTGCGTGATGATCGACCCGCCAAGAAAGGGTATGTCACAGGGGCTTGTCGGGCGGCTCTGCAGGATAAAACCGCCGCACATCGTTTACGTCTCCTGCGAACCGGCGACCCTCGCACGCGATGCGGCGGCACTGATCTCAGCCGGGTACAGAATGGCTGACGTCACCCCCGTCGATATGTTCCCGGGAACGGGGGCGGTGGAGTGTGTGACGGATTTTGTGATATGAATGATTGACTGATAAAAACGCCGGCAGTCCGGCAGAAACGAGCCGATATGAAAAAAAGAAGGATATTCTCGCTGATCACCGCGCTGACGTTTGCTGCGGCGCCGCTTGTCACCGCGTTTCATATGCGCGCAGCGGAACGCACCTTCATGCTTGATGCGGGGCATGGCGGAAGCGATTCCGGCGCCGTTTACAACGGTCGGCTTGAGAAGAACGACAACCTCAGGATCACCCTTGCCGTCGGAGAGCGGCTTGCGCGGTCGGGCGAAAGAGTGCTGTATACCCGCACCGACGATTCGACGGTCGATCTTACCTACCGCTCGACTATGGCGAACTCGGCAGGCGCGACGTATTTCGTCAGCTTTCACCGCAATTCGGCTTCGACCGTCGGACGTGGAGTCGAAGTATACTATTACACCGGTCTTTCGGCTCAGTCCACGGCGGCAAGAATGGCCGCTCCTGTTCAGGATGCGCTTGTTGCCTGCGGATTCCACAATCGCGGCGTGAAGCAGGCGAATTTCTCGGTTCTGCGCCGGACATCCATGCCGGCGATACTCGTCGAGCTTGCCTTCATCAACAACGAGGCGGAAAACGCAAAGCTTGATCCGGAATTTGACCGCATCGCCGACGCGATAGCCTCCGCGCTGCTCTCTTTTGTCGGCAAAACACTGACACCGGCAACAACACAGCCGCCGGAAACCGTGCCTCCGACGACAGAGCCGAAGGCAACAGAGCCGCCTGCAACGAAGCCTCAGATAACAAATCCTCCGGAAACCACCCCTCCGGCAACAAGCCCGCCGGAGACTTCGGTATCTGAAACGACCGCCCCGGAAACACAGCCTGCCGGAACAGTTACGGAATCAGCCGCCGATACGGTATCAGAGCCGGAAGCTGACGCTTCCGAGGCGGCTTCGCCGGACAATGCTCCGTCATCGGGTGCCGAAAGCACCTCTTTGGCAGATGAAAGCGAACCGTCCTCCGGAGAGACGCAAAAACCGGGGCGCGGAAGATATTTTATGATCGCGGCATTTCTCATAATCGCGGCGGTATGTGTCACCGCGGCAGTTCTGACAAGGAAGCGTGACAAGACAGATGGACGCTAAAAAAATCTACAAAACCAGACAGAAGGATGAAATCACCCGGTGCCTGTCGTCGTTCGGGGAGGAGCATTTCACCGCCGCCGACGTTGTTGCAAGGCTTGCCGCGTCGGGCAGCGCGATCGGGCAGGCGACGGTCTATCGCACCATCGACCGGCTTGCCGCGTCGGGAGAGCTGCGGAAGTACATAGTTGATGGCTCAACCGCCTCCTGCTATCAGAATTCCGGCGGAAAAACCGGCTGCCGTGAGCATTTTCACCTCAAATGCGAGGGGTGCGGCAGGCTGATACACGTCGAGTGCGACGAGCTTGCAAAAATCGCATCACACATGGAGAAGGAGCACGGCTTTGCTGTCGACAGCTCAAAGACGGTATTTTACGGCATCTGCCGCGAGTGCCGGAAAATCAAAGCCGGGGAAAATCGGGAATAATTCGGAATGAAGAAACAGAAATCGAAAACCTACATACCCTTCACGCGGGAAATGAAGAAAAACTACACGATACTTGCGCCGACGATGCTGCCGATGCATTTTTCGATGGTGGTCAGCGTCATGAAAAGCCACGGCTACAACGCGGTGCTTCTTGACGGAAGCTCTCCCGAAATAATCGAAAACGGCCTGCGCTACGTTCACAACGACGCCTGCTACCCGGCTCTTCTTGTCATCGGGCAGTTCATAACCGCGCTTGAATCGGGGAAATACGATCCGCACAGGGTGGCTCTCGTCTACTTTCAGACCGGGGGCGGGTGCCGCGCGTCGAACTATATATCGCTGCTGAGAAAGGCGCTGAAGAAGGCGGGATATGAGTACGTTCCGGTCATCTCCTTCAGCTTTGCCGGGATCGAAAAGCACCCGGGCTTCAGGCTCAGCCTGCCGATGCTCACGGGACTTGTTTACAGCGTGCTTTACGGCGATCTGCTTATGAGCGTCGTCAACCAGGTGCGTCCCTATGAGGCAGTACCCGGTGAAGCCGAGAGGCTTGCCGCGGTATGGACGGAGCGGCTGGGAAAAGAGCTCGGCTCCGGGAAAACCGGATACCGGCGGGTGAAGGAGAACTACCGGCTGATACTCGACAGCTTTGCGAAAATAAAAATCATCCCGCGCGAGGCTGTGAAGGTCGGCATCGTCGGCGAGATCTTCGTTAAATACTCCCCGCTCGGGAACAACAATCTTGAAAAATTTCTGATATCGGAGGGCGCGGAGCCGGTCGTTCCGGGGCTTGTGGACTTTTTTCTGTACTGCGTGTACAATTCTGTACATGACCACGGGCTTTACCGGTTCGGGAAGCTGCAATATCTTGTAAGCCGGGCGGCATTTTCCTTCCTGACGGCGAAAAAGCGCGATCTTTCCGACATTATCACATCGCACGGGCGGTTCCGCGGGATGACCGACTTCCGGCACGTGATCTCTCTTGCCGACGGGTACATCGATACCGGGACGAAAATGGGCGAGGGCTGGCTGCTTACCGCCGAGATGCTTGAGCTTTCGGAATCCGGGGTCAGGAACATTGTCTGCACCCAGCCCTTCGGATGTCTGCCCAACCATATCTGCGGAAAGGGCATGATGAAGCCGATAAAGGAGCGAAATCCCGACATGAACATTGTTGCCATCGACTACGACCCCGGTGCATCGGCGGTTAATCAGGAGAACCGGCTGAAGCTGATGCTTGCCTATGCGCGCGAGAACATGGCTGAGAAAAAAGAAGCGGAAAATGCCGCCGTTCCGGGGCCTGAGAAGGGTGCTGTGGTATTATGAGCGGGAAAGCGGTCGGAAGTGCCGTACCCTCTGCGGCTGATACCGGGTTCATGTCGCTTGCGCTTGCCGAGGCGCGGACGGCGGCTGAGCTCGGAGAGGTTCCGGTCGGTGCGGTCATTGTGAAGGACGGCGCGGTCATTGCCTCGGCGCACAATCAGCGGGAGGTGCTGAACGATGCCACAGCCCACGCGGAGATTCTTGCGGTAAGGGAGGCCTGCCGGGTTCTCGGCGGGTGGAGGCTTTCCGGATGCACGCTTTATGTCACGCTTGAGCCGTGTGCGATGTGTGCCGGCGCGGCGGTCAATTCCCGGCTGTCGCGGATCGTTTTCGGCGCCTACGATTTCCGTTTCGGCTCCGCGGGCAGCATTGCGGACATTCCCTCACTTCCCCTCAACCACCGTCCGTCGGTTATCGGAGGCGTTATGAGAGACGAATGCGAAGACCTTCTGCGGGGGTTTTTTGAGGGGAAACGGTAGGGGAGGAAGTACGACTTCTTTCTTTAAAAGAAAGAAGCAAAGAAGTGTACTGAAAAGAGGATTTATTGTCCCAATGAATTGCATTTGAGGAGTACTTTACCCAATCATGGCAAATCAACACATCACCAAAAATCCGGAGTCAAAAGGAAAATTATACTTATGAGCGAAAAAATCTACACCATACCGGTAAACGAGGCATTCGAGGCGTGCGCGGAGGACAAAAGCCGCGGGTGTCCGTTCTGCCGGCTGTACAACAAGCTGGAAGCCGACGAGACAGACCTTATCCTCGGCGCGTCGATGATGGAGCCGGACGTCAGGATAAAGACCAACGAAAAAGGCTTTTGCGCGACGCATTTTCAGATGCTGCTTTCGGGAAAAAACCGTCTCGGGCTGGGGCTTATGCTTGAATCGCACACGGAACAGCTGAAAAAGGAGCTTGCCGACAAGGGGCTTGCCGCGCTTGTCGGAAGGGTCGGGATCGCCGCGCCGAGAAGGGTCGCAAGGCTTGAAACAAGCTGTTATATCTGCGACAGGATCGAATATTCCTTCAGCCGGATGCTTTCGAACGCGGTGCTTCTCTGGTCGGAGGACAAGGCGTTCCGGGAGAAGGTAAAGGCTCAGCCCTACATCTGCCTGCCGCACTTCGGGATGTGGCTTGCGGCGGCGGAAAAGGAGCTTAAGCGCGGGTATCCCGACTTCTACCGCGAGGTATCGGAGCCGGTATATGCCTGTTTCGATTCCCTCCGCGAGGACATTTCGTGGTTCTGCAAAAAGTTCGATTACCGATACGACGCCGAGCCTTGGGGCAATGCCAAGGATGCCCCCGACAGGGCGGGAAAATTCCTCTGCGGCGATCTTCACAAGCCGATAAAGTAGCCTCCCATTCGTCGGAATGCACAAATTCCGTGCCGCGTTTTTGTTGATAATGCCGATTGACATATCAAAGCAACGGGTATATACCGTTCTCAGGATGTAAATATCTGAATGCGGAGGAAGTTTATTATGATTTCCGTTCTGATTCGTTTATCGGCACCGAATACAATACTCCGACTGAAATTTCCTTCAGCGCCCACGGAACCGCAGCTGTGAATGCGGTTTTGTGGGCGTGTTATATATTTAATATTTGAGATTAAAGCAAAGGAGTTCTCTTCATGAACGCAAAAACCATACTCAAAAATATTGCCATACTCATCAGCCCCATGCTTCTGTTCGTTGTGCTTCCGATACCGTACTCATATGCCAATTCGGCGTTCTTCGTCAAATGGTTCGGGTGCGGATGTCCGAAGTTTGACGCAGCCGGGAATATGATTTCGCCGGATTTCAACGCGAATCATTTCACGATGATATTCTGGGCGATCGTTTCTGTCGGCGCAGCGGTATTGGCATTTTTCCTGTCGAAGAAGTTCATCGGAAACAGAAAATGGCTCCGTGCGCTCTATGCTGCCGGAATTCTTGCCGTTTCGCTTCTGATTTCCTGCTTCATCTTCAGAATGACGATGTGGGAGTGAACACCCTTCCCCTTCTCCGTAACGAGAAGGGGAATTTTTTTATAAATGAGGACATAAACTGTACCGCCGGGTGAGTTCCGGCGAGGGGGTAAAGATGAAAAAACTGATTCTTGTTCTGCTGTCGCTTTTGCTGTTTACGTCGTGCGGCGGGGGCGGGAGCATGAATTATCTCAGCCATCAGACATATCCGCTTGAGGCGCGCGGGGTGCTTGAGTACGACGGGCACCGGTACACGGTCGGCATCACGGTGTCGGAGGCTGAGGAGATAAAAATCGAAATATCGGAGCCGGAGATAATCTCCGGGACTGTTTTTTCCCTGTCGGGCGGGAAGGCGAGCGTTTCATACGGCGGGATCACGGCGGATATTGCCGACAGCTACCCTTCGACCGACGGGATACTTCTTTTGCGGTATATGTTTTCGCTGACGGGAGACTGCTTTCTCGGCGCGTCGGTGATAATCGAGGACGGGGTGAAATACAGCCGCGCCGATTACAGGACACCGGCGGGAGACGTCAGCGTTTTTGTTCAGCCGGGGAATAGTGTGCCGACAAAGCTGACCGCATCGCTCAACGGGCACGTGTTTTCATTTATTTTTATGAACGAACCATAAAATTTGCGGTTTCCTCTTGTATTGCGAAAGGAAAAAGGTTATAATTACTTTGTGATTAAAATTCCGGAGGACAAAATAAAATGCTGAACACAATAATGACATACCTCGACACGACGGCGGCGGGCGACACTCCCGCAAATGCGTCCAACCCCTGGCTTATGCCGGTGCTTCTCGTTGTAATGGTCGTGGTTTTCTATTTCGCAATGATCAGACCGCAGAAGAAGCAGGAGAAGCAGATCGCCGAAATGCGCGACAGCCTTGCCGTCGGCGATGAGGTCGTAACCATCGGCGGGATCATCGGAACGGTGCTCATAATCAAGGACGACAAGATCATGATCGAGACCGGAAACGACAGGACCAAGCTCACGATCCTTCGTTCCTCCGTCAAGACGGTTCTCAAGGATGAGGACGAAGCTCCCGCGAAATAAGCCGGACGCGCCGAAAACAGCATAAACGGCACAGCTGCCGCATATCATTGTAACAAAACGATGTGCGGCGGCTTTTTCCGTCCGCAGGCTTCCGGGAGGGGCTACAATGAACCGAAATATGCTGAAAAACTCTCTTATCGGTGCCGGAATCGGGATCGGTGCCGCGCTTATACTGCTGCTTGTTTTCTGCGCCGTGCTTACAAAATGCGGCGATCCCGCAAGGCTCGTGCCGGTTGCCGCCGCAGTCGCGAGGTTTATCGGGGCTGCCGCCGCGGGATTTTCCGCCGCGCGCTTCAACCGGGAGAACGGGCTTGCCACCGGTGCTCTGTCCGGGGGGGTCTATGCCCTGCTGATACCTCTTGCCGCCGCTTTTTCCGACGGTGAGTTCCGCATTCTGCCGCTTCTGCTTGTCTGTCTCATATGCACGGCAATTTCCGCGGTTTGCGGGATCATCGGCGTTCCCGGCGAAAAGTCCGGCAGAGCAAAGCGGCGTGCGATGATGAAAAGGCTGAGTGCGGGGAAATAAGAAACGGGAGGAACGAGGGGCTCTGCCCCTGACCCCGCTCCCTTTCTTTAAAAGAAAGGGAGGGAAAGAAGAATCAAAAAACAGAATATTTAAATTGTCTCAATGGGGAAGAAAAGTTGACAGATGTTGACACAGTCCGGCAATTCAGTCCCTGCCCTTCTTCCCTGCGGCGGCGGCTCCGGCTATCACCATCAGCCCGCCGAACACCTTTCTCAGTATCGCGGCATCAACCTCCGATGCAAGGATCGAGCCGAGAACCGCGCAAACCGCTCCCGGAACGGCAAGGGACAGTATCCTTCGGAAATCGAGCCTTCGTTTTTTCAGATTGACAGCGATCGCGGGGAGTGCGGAGGAGAGGAAAAACAGAAGATTTATGCCCTGAGCCTCAAGCTGGGGCATTTCTCTTGCAAGGGTGAGATAAATGACGAGCAGTCCTCCTCCGCCGACTCCCATCCCGGCGAGGGCGGCGGTGAGGAATGCCGCGGCGATATCGGGAAAAAACACGGCGTCACTTCTTCCGGCGGAGGAACAGCCTTGAAAGCGCCCTGCCGTTGAAGGGAATGAGCGGATAGAGATACGACCGGGAGCCGTCAACCGTCCGGTTGAGGGCGATGAGAAGCACCGCCGCCGCAAGTCCGAGCGCAAATCCCCACCAGCCGAGAAACTCCGACGCGACAAGCAGGAATATCCGCAGGAATTTGACCGCGTAGCCAAGCTCATAGCTCTGCTGGGTGAACGACGCGATTGCGACTATCGCCATATACAGTATTGTCTGAGGCGAAAACCAGTCTGCCTGCACCGCGTAATCGCCGAGGATAAGCCCTCCGACCACCGACAGAGAGTTGCTGAGCATACTCGGCGTATTGAGCGAGGCGAGCTTCAGCCCGTCTATCATGAACTCGGCTATAAGAAGCTGAAAAAGAAGCGGTACGGCGGCAGGCTCGTTGATTTTGATAAAGGACAGCCAGTCCGGAAGGCTGTCCGGGGTCTTTACAAGCAGATACCACATCGGCGTCAGGACAAGCGCGAGAAAGAAGATAAGCATCCGGGTGATCCGCAGGTAGCTCCCGACGACCGGGGGAAAATAGTAATCGTCTGTCTCCTGAAGGAAATCGAAAATCGAGGTCGGCAGGAACATGACCTGCGGGGAGTTGTCGCAGATGACGGTGACGCTTCCCTCCTCAAGCATTGCCGCGGCGGCGTCCGGGCGCTCGGTATAGCGGATCTTCGGGAAGGGGTTGTACCAGCCGGTCTTTATCAGGCACTCGGCAAGGCTCTGCTGGGACATATTGAGCGACTCGGTCTTAAGCGACGACAGCTTTTTGCGGAGAGCGGAAACCAGCCTGTCCGGGGCTTTCCCGTCAACATAGCACATTACAACGTCGCATTGTGCCGGGTCGCCGACGGTGAATTTTTCGGTTATCAGCTTCGGGTCGCGGAGTCTGCGGCGGATGAGCGCGGTGTTTCTGACAAGCGATTCGCCGAAGCCGTCGCGCGGACCGCGGAGCACCTTGTCGTTCTCCGGCTCGTCCACCGAACGGAGGGGATATGACTTGATATCGATGACCGCAGCCTTATCCGCGCCCTCAACCGCAAGCACTCCCCGCCCGGATATCACCGCAGAGGTAAGCGCAGCGATGTCGTCAGTCAGCGTCACATCGGGATGCGGAAGAGAATCCATACAGGTCTTCGTGCTGTCGGCAAGCACCGCAAAGCGTATCATTTTCTCTGCCGCTTCCCCGTCGCAAAGCCCGGCGACGGAATAAAATGACGCCTGTGCGCTTCCCCGCGCGGCGGAAAACTCTCTTTTTGTGACGTCAAAGCTCCTCCCGACGCCGAGCGCCGCGTCAAGCCGGGCGATGATCTCTCTGTATTCCACGTTTGCCTCCGTTTTTTGCAGCAGCTTTACAGTGAGTATCTGCATTCCGGCGGATATTTATCCCGAAAAAGCGAAAGAACCGGCAGAACGGTGATTTACAGCCGATTGACCGAAACAAACTGCTCTCTGTTGCCGTATGTATTGCAATAATTCTCTTGCAAACCGTCGGGATAAATGGTATAATTGTTCCCGGTATATTCCGGCGGTTCCGGATATGCCGAGTCTTATTTCCGGGAGAAAGAATATGATCGGATTATACAGTGAAAAATCCCCGAGTTCGTCGCGCATCGGGCGTGACGTCATGTTTGCCGACAGGGAGAATCTCTGGCAGTATGAGGGGCATATAAATGATGTTTTCGGCTTCGTGAACGAGCGGCAGATCTGTCGTCCGGAGCTTTGGGAGAGGTTTGTGCTTCAGTTCCGCACACATCCCGATTCCGACGGCGGCTGGAGAGGCGAGTTCTGGGGCAAGATGATGCGCGGAGCCTGCTTTGTTTACCGCGCGACAAAGAACAAGGAGCTTTACTCCGTGCTTGAAAAGACCGTCTGCGACATGATGGACAGCGCGGATGAGAACGGCAGGATAAGCTCGTATTCTGTTGAGCGCGAGTTCCGGTCGTGGGATATGTGGTGCCGGAAGTACGTCATGCTCGGCATGGAGTATTTTTATGAGATCTGCGATGATGAGGCTCTCCGCGGCAGGATCCTGTCCTCTCTCTGCGGTCAGCTTGACTATATAATCTCAAAGGTTGGGAGAAAAGAGGACGGAAAGACCCCGATATGCGAGACGAGCGACTACTGGCGCGGGCTGAATTCCTCGTCTGTGCTTGAGCCGGTAATGAAGCTCTACAACATGACCGGAGAAAAAAAATACCTTGATTTCGGCGGTTATATCGCGGAGTGCGGCGGAACGTCGGTCGAGAACCTCTTTGACCTTGCGCTGAACGACAAAATGATGCCGTATCAGTACCCTGTTACAAAGGCTTACGAAATGATCTCCTGCTTCGAGGGTGTGCTTGAGTATTACCGTGTGACCGGCGACGAAAAGTACCGCACCGCCGTTGTCAACATCGGAAAGCGTGTGCTTGAGACCGATTTCACGGTCATCGGAAGCGGCGGATGCACCGGGGAGCAGTTTGACCATTCTTTCGTGCGGCAGGCGAACACCACAAACAGCCGCGTCAAGCAGGAGACCTGCGTGACGGTCACATACATGAAATTCTTCCTTCAGCTTCTGCTTGTGACCGGCGACCCGATATACGCTGACGCTTTTGAAAGAGCATATTACAACGCCTACGAGGGCGCTCTCAACACCGGGTGGGCATTCGATGCCGACGACACGAGAATATACGACACGTGGGTGAAGGAGCCCGTCCCGTTTGACAGCTACAGTCCGCTCACCGCCGGAAAGCGCGGAAACAACGTCGGCGGGCTTATGAACATCTGCGGAGACAGGTATTACGGCTGCTGCGCCTGCATAGGCTCTGCCGGAATCGGTCTTGTGCCGGAGATGCAGGTGCTGACATATGAAAACGGGCTTGCGCTGAACCTTTTCCTGCCGGGAGAGGTCACGACCCGCACGCCGTCCGGAAACAGGGTGCGCATTGTCACAGAGACCGGCTATCCGGTGTCAGGGAAGGTGAAGCTCACGCTTTATCCCGTGGCGGCGGAGAAATTTGAGCTGTCGGTGAGAAATCCCGGCTGGAGCAGGAACACGTGTGTGTTGCTGAACGGCGAAAGCACCGATGCCGCTTCCGGCTACATCCGCATTTCCCGCGAATGGAAGTCCGGAGACACCGTTGAGCTTGACCTTGATATGAGGATAAGAACCGAGCGCCCGACGCCCTACGGTCATCAGATACTTATGACCAAGGTCGATTGGGGTCACAATTACATTCTTCCGGTATACGACGAGGAAGACCCGGCGGCAAAGTATCACATCGCGCTTCTCCGCGGTCCGGTCGTGCTTGCGCAGGACAGCCGCCTCGGAAGCGAGATCGACGGCGCGGTTCAGATCGCCGTTGACAGCGAGGGCTATGCGGAAGGGAGACTTACCGCGGACATCCCGTTCCCGCACGCCGTCGGTGCAGAGATCCTGCTCTCCGACGGAAGCTATATGAAAACCGTCGATTACGGCTCCGCAGGAAAACTGTGGACAAACAAGAGCCGTGTTGCGGCATGGATCCTGACAAAGGACTGCGCGGGAGAATAAGACTTAATCTTAACAAACGCACAGCAAAGGGCTGTTAAAAAACCGGTGTTTTTTAACAGCCCTCAAAATTTCCGGTAATGTGCAAAAGTCTTTTGCCCATATAAATCCGGAGCGGCTCATGCCATGGTTTCAAGCATTTTCAGAGTAACCTCATAGTCTGTCGGCAAACCGTTCTCAAACCTCCGGCTCTCCTCCGACATATATTCCGCCATGCGGTGCACCTCGTTGCCGAGAGAACCGGCGACGTGCGGAGAGAGAAACACGTTTTTCATGTTATAAAACGGCGAGTCGTCAGCCGGCGGTTCCGGTTCGGTTACGTCAAGCACTGCCGCGCGTGTCGGAACCTCTGTCAGCGCCTTTATAAGATCATTTTCGACCACCTGTGCGCCGCGCCCGGTGTTTATAAAGGTCGCGCAGGGCTTCATCAGCGAGAACAGGTCGTAATTCAGCATCCCGACCGTCTGCGGGTTGTTGGCGAGATGGTTTGAGATCACATCACTCCCGGAAAACAGTGTCGGAAGGTCACAGAGCGTCACTCCAAGCTCCTTCGCCTTCTCTTCCGGAAGAAACGGATCGAAAACAAGGATATTTATATGCTCAAGCACGGCGCGGATACGCTCAATCACCATTTTTCCTATCATCCCGGCACCGATTATTCCGACGGTGGCATCATAGTTGCCGGGAAGCCCGTAGATATCCGGGCGGTTATCCCATAGCGGACCGCTGCCCGGCGTGTGAAGGCGTCGGTAATAGCCGGTATTGGCAAGTATGATCTGCGCAAGAGTATATTCCGCGACGGGAACTCCGTTCGCCGCCCATGCGCTGAATACCTTTATTCCCTGATTCAGAAACTCCCGCGCAAAATCCTGAACCGACCCGGCGGCATAGAACACCGCCTCGGCTTTCGGGAAATACCGCCTCACCTCATCCTCCGTAAAGACCGGCATTGCCCATGTCGAGAAGAGATATTCCGCCTCCGAAGCCGATTCCGGGGCTTCGGCAAGCATTTCCTTTGACAGAACCCTGCCGCCGCAGACAAATTCGTAACGCGCCGCAAGCTCCTCCTTTGTTTTTTCGGAATAGACCCAGTCAACAACGTTTTGCTGACCGAGATACACTGATTTTTTCATATACCGCATATCCCCCTTCATCAAAGTTCCTGTTATGCCACGGGATTGATGTTAACCCATGTCCGACGGCTTACGCGCCCGGCTCCCGGCGCACAAGAAACAGCATTCTTTTTGCCGGAACCTCAAAACGTTTGCCGCAGTCTCCGGTCTCACGGTTCTGCCACAGGTCGCGTGTTTCAAGCATATACGGTTCGTCCGCCATATTCGACACAACAATATAATCCCCGGTGTTGGTAAACTGCGTAATATACACCGTCTCCGGGATCGGTGAAAGAACCGCGGCGGTTTCACGGATTTCCATATGAACCACCGATTCATCTTCAACCATCGGCTTATACAGACGAAGGTAACGGCTCCACAAGGTATACTCGTCGGGATCATCGGGAATCTGCGACCATTCGCTGTAAACATAAGGACCGTCGGGGTGCTTTTCGGCATAATCGCGCACCCGCCTGAAGTACTGATACAGGCGGTCCCGATCAGTCGTTTTATACTGCTTTACTCCCGGCACATCAATGCATTTTCCCATTGTCGGACGGCCGTGCGTGAGAAGAGGAAACTGAACGAACGGAATTGTCATGGCAAAAAACAGCTCCGGGTCAAACCGCTCCTGCCCGTGCTTTGTAAGTCTTGGCTTATCCGGGCACGGGACGACGTACGGCTCGTACATTTTTCCTTTTCCGCAGTCGACCGAATACTCTCCTTCGCCGATCCAGAGATAATCATAGTATTTACCTCGGACAAATCCGCGCGTATTGCCGCCGACGTGCAGTTTATAGATGCCGCCTCTGTCCTTTACTCCGCTGTATATCATATGTATCAGGTCTTCCGCTTCCGGATCATAGCAATCGACAGGTTCAATATCGCAGTTGCGTCGGTTTTCCGGTACGGAAAGCATATGGCTCAGATCCCAGTCGTATCCCCAGTCATTATAGATTCCGTCAAAATCATATGTATCAAGAATCCCGAAGGTTTTGGGGAGTATAAAATCCCGCCAGTACTCGCTCCCCGCCCATCCGAGACGGTACTTATAGTGCATGTCCACACAGCCGTTGAAGCTGCGGGAAAAACGCTCCTGATAGTATTTTGAGCCCTCATGTATGTAGCTTGATGAACAGTAGGGTATAATTTTCAGACCGAAGCTGTGACACAGGTCGATAAAACGGTTCATTCCTTCATGGTCGCAGCTGTGCCATTTATCGGATCCGTATTTTTCGATGGTGTCGTTCCATTCCTCATGCACCTGTATCAGTCCGACACCGTTCTCGGCATAAGACTTAAGAAGCTTATAATCATATTCCGTGGGGGTGATACTCATAAGAGCCGGATAATCACCGAGATAATATGTCACCTGCCCGGGAAGATAATCGTGAATGCGCCAGTCCCGGGTACACTTTTTTGTGTCTTCGGTTACGCGGCGAAGATTTTCTATCCTTGCGCGGTGCTGTTCAAGTGTCAGTTGTTTCATGGTATTGCTCCCGGTATAATCAAGTTGTTTGCCCGTGCAATCCGTTCAATGCCTGCGTCAGTCTCCGAGGCATTGATGCAGATAGCTGCACATGTGTATAAATATGATACCATGCCTGACCGCAGAAGTAAATAGAAAAACACATTTAAATCGGCAACTTTTCTCTTTTTGTTGCCGTTTTGTCCGGCAGGTATGGTTGATTTTTGCCTCGGATTATATTATAATAGATACGACCGCAACAAAAAACGGAGATCATGCCGACATGAAACGAGCCGATTCAATATTCAGCGAACTGCAAAGCACCATACCGGCTGGAGAATACGGTCCTTCCGGAAGTACCTTTATAACCGTGAGAGAACTTGCGCGGAAATATTCCTGCTCTCTTCACTGCGCGCTTGACGTTTTCGACAGGCTTCTTGACGGGTGCCTCATCCTCAGCATCGGAAAGCGCAGCTATGTGACAACCGGACCGTGCGGCAGCCGGACGCCCCTCGGAAAGTTTTTGTCGGAAAGTCAGCGGGATATGCTCGGAATACTGCTTCAGGACAGCAGCAATCCGTTTTTCGGCTCTCTCATCAGACATCTTTACACCGTTGCCGCGGGAAACCGGTATCAGCTGATCGTTTCCTGCACCGGCGGCTCTCCGGAGCGGGAAAGGGAGATACTTGATCTGTTTCTGAAGCTGGGATGCAGAGGAGTGTTCAGCTGTGTTCCGGTTTCAAAGCAGCAGGAGCCTCTCTTCCGGAACTATCCCCTTCCCCTCGTGACGCTTGCCGAGGAATCGCATCTGCCGAATACCGATGTGATACTTGTCAACAACTACACGGCGGGGAGGCAGATAGCAAAGCATCTCATGAAGTGCGGCTGCCGTTCCTTTGCCTATGTCACCGAGGCGGACTATATCGAATCCGACCGGCGCTTAAAGGGCTTCCGCGATTATCTGCACGAAAACGGCTCGGAGCTTAACGACGAAAACATCTTCGTCGTAACGCAGCCGGACAGCGGCATAATTTCGCGGGAGATCGGGTGGTTCACAACGAACCTGCTGAACCGGACAAGACAGCTCGGCACTCCATTGCCGCTCGGCATTTTCTGCGTACACGACCTGCTTGCGGTCGAAACGTCGCGTGCCGTCAAGAGGTACCGTCCGGCAAAATATAAGCCGTTCTGTATTCCGGACGATGTAATGATAGCCGGGTTTGACGATCTTCCGATCGCCGCTGCGGTCACGCCGACGCTGACGACCGTCTCCTACCGGTATTCCGCGATGGCAGAGACCGCCTTCGGGGTTATGACCGACTACATTACAAATCCCGACCATGTTCCGAAGCAGTATGAAATAAGCTCATCACTCATAATCCGCGAAAGCACATCGCAGAGCAGTGTTTTCTCAAATATCACCGGAATAAACGGGTAATGGCGTCAGCTTCCGCCTTGTGTTTTCAGTTTGTCAGAGCGGCAGCTTTGCCTGCAGCCTTTTTTGCCGCAAAAAGCACCCGGCCCTTCGGCTGAGTGCTTTTTGCGTTTATTGGTTACTCTGACGGATTCAGACCTGCTTTTTGCGCTTCAGCAAAATGCAGCCCATGCCTGCAAGCAAGCCGGCAAGCGACACGCCGGCAACTCCTGCCGCGGCTCCCGCCAGGGTTTTCAGTGCCTGCACCTCTTCTTTGCTGACGGGAATGCTTCCTGCCTTGTGCGTACTGCCGTCCGTGAACGTTACGGTAATGTTGCCGTCTTTATCGACCGTCACGGCAGAAATGCCGACACCGTCTTTTCCGTCGCGGCCGTCAGAACCTTGATGCCGTCTTTACCGGCTTCTCCGGCAGCACCCCTCAGCTCGTCAAGAGCCACAAGGTCGTGCCAGTCGGTTTCGCCGCTGTATTTCCACTGGATCGCCGTGCCGTTGTTCCGCACCTCCGGCAGTGCGGGTTCGTTTTTTGCCGCCTTGCCGCATCCTGCAACAGGATGCAAAGTGCCGAAAGTGTACCTGCGAGTAGTTTTTTCTTGATTTCATATTCGTTCCTCCGCCTCGGAATTGTTGTTGCGGCGGATTTTCGCACCGCTGCCCACGCCGTGAATGGACAACGGCTGACCGGCTTATGCTTGGTTTGCTTTGTATTTATCCACAAACAGGGCAACTCCCTGCTTTAAGACCTCCATCTGGGTTTTCAGGTAGTATTCGTCCTCAAACATCGCGTAGTGAACGCAGGCGCGGACGAATATTAAGATCAGCGGCGTGATTACCGTGTACGGAATGCCGATCTTCGGCTCCAGCCGCTTGGCATACTCGGTATAGCGCTCGTTGACGCCCTCAAAAAACTTCTTGCCGTGCTCTATATATTTCGGGTGTGTGTATACCTGATACATCAGCCGATACTTCTTTCCGTGCTCCCGTGCCGTCCAATAAGGGACCTCCATCACAAACCTGACAACATCCTTCGGGTCGGTGGGTGCCTTCTCCATGAACTCGTCCTCGACCTTTTCCATACAGTAGGCTGTGGACTGAATTATCAGATCGTCAAGATTATCAAAATACAGATAGAGATTTCCGGGGGTACATCCGCACGCCTTTGCCAATGCCTTCATGCCGGTTCCGGTCAATCCGTTTTCGGCATAGCATTCAAAGCATTTCTCCATCCATTCCGCCTTTTTTGCGTTGTGCTGTTCCTGTCTCAGTCCTGTCACAGTTATTTTCTCCTTTGTAACAATGAACATTCATTCATATTGACATTATATCACAGCCGGGAACAAAAAGCAATAGAAAATTATCTTTTCCGGGCAGAAAAACAAAGGCGGGATAATTGATTTCCCGGCTTTTTCCCGCCCGGACAGCAGGGCATTTTCCGCCCGAAAAATTCCTCCGGAAAATTTTCCGAAATGGGTTGACATCCTCGGAAAAATGTAGTATTATACCCAGAGCAAAAATCAACCGGGCTGAAATGTCCGGAAAACCGCGACTGTAAGGTGCCATCACCGGCGCCCCAAAGGAGATGATTTTCATGTTACCGCTCGAAACACCGACCCCGGAAATACTTTCGGCAATGAAGGAAAAGGGTATTTCCGAAGACTCAGTTTACGCGCTCGTCTCTCTTGACCTGCACGTTGACGGAAACTACGGCGAAAGCTGGCTCATCGCGGACAGAGAAAGCATGACCCTTCACTGCTTCTCGTCCCACGGTCACGTCTCCGAGGATGAAAAATATCCGCGCGACAAAAAAACTCCCCCTGCCGTGTTCGATTATCACACCGCTTACGGCATGAGGGAATGCTGCGGCTGGTATGTCGACAACTTCGTTTCGTCAAACCGGTTCCTTGCAAGGAAGGGGGCGCCGTTCGTCCCCGATCCGGAGCTTGACGAAAAAGAGAACCGCGAGCGCGAGACGGCTTACGGCAGCAGCCTTGAGACATTTGTCATCGCATTCTGTACCAACGCAAAGAAAAAGCGCCTTTTCGCCTTCATCGACATCATAGAAAGGCTTCAGCAGGGCGAGATACTGAATGACGACGACCCGCTTTTCGATCAGTTCAACCTGAAATGCCCCAAGTGCGGCAGGGTATACAAGGATCAGGAGCGGAAAATATGCGAGTACTGTTCGAACAACTCGGCGGTATTCAGAAGGCTCATCGGCTACTGTGCCGACTACAAGGGGCTTATGATCACGGTGATCGTCTGTATGCTCCTGACCTCCGGGATATCGCTCATTACGCCGATCCTCAACGGTAAGGTGCTGTTCGACCAGGTCATAACCCCGCCGAACGCCGACGGAACGCTGGGACAGCTGCACGGGCGCGGATGGGTCTTCGGCGTTGTCGGGATCATCTTCGGCACGGCACTGCTGTCGCTGCTTATAAACATAATACAGAACCGGGCGAACCACAGGCTCTCAGCCCGCGTCACGCAGAGAATGAAGATGGACGTCTTCACCGCGCTTCAGACAATGTCGCTGTCGTACTTCAGCAAAAATCCGACGGGGCGTCTTGTCCACCACGTCAACAACGATGCGGCAAAGGTGCGGCAGTTCTTCATCGACGGCGTACCGAACCTTGTCATAAACTCGCTCAATTTCATCGGGCTTACGGTACTGCTTTTCGGGATGAACGCAAAGCTGACGCTTATCGTCTTTATCCCGGTGCCGATAATCGTGCTGATCTTCCGGTTTGCTCTTCCCAGACTGTGGAATTCCTTTACGAAGCAGTGGAAGAGGAACGCAGACCTGAATTCCATGCTGAACGACTCCCTGTCCGGTGTGCGGGTGGTCAAGGCATTCGCCAAGGAGACCGACGAGACGCACAGGTTCCGTTTCTTCACGCAGAGATGCATGGACACGTCGCTTGTCTGCAATAAAATCCATCTGTCGATATTCCCGGTCATTTCCCTGCTCATTGCCATGTCGAGCAAGGCGATATGGGGCTTCGGCGGCATTGAGGTCATGGGAAACCGCATGACCTACGGTGAATTCACCACATATTTCGGATATCTCGGAATGATATTCGGACCGCTTAATTTCTTCACCAACTTCACCAACCTCATGACCGACGTCATAAACTCGGCTCAGAGAATGTTCGGGATAATGGACACGGTGCCGGAGATATGTGACTCCCCCGACGCAGTGACGATCGATCCGCTCCGCGGCGAGGTGGAGTTCAGGCGCGTATGCTTCCACTATGCCCCCAACCGCCCGATACTGAAGGATGTCAGCTTTAAGATAGAAGCCGGCCAGCACGTTGGGCTTGTCGGTCACACCGGCTCCGGAAAGAGCACCATCGCCAACCTGATAACCCGGCTTTACGACGTCATCTCCGGTTCGGTTCTCATCGACGGGGTCAACGTTAAGGAGCTTTCGTCGGAGTCGCTGAGAAAGGGCATCGCCATAGTCTCGCAGGAGATATTCCTCTTCCGCGGGACGATAGCCGACAACATCCGGTACGCAAAGCCGGATGCCACCATCGGAGAGGTCATTGAGGCGGCAAAGGCGGCAAACGCCCACGACTTCATAATGTCGCTGCCTGACGGCTACGAAACTGTCGTCGGGATCGGAAGCCGGTCGCTCTCCGGCGGCGAAAAGCAGAGGATATCGATAGCCCGCGCGCTGCTGCTCGACCCGCCGATACTCATTCTTGACGAGGCTACGGCGGCAATGGACACCGAAACCGAGCGGCAGATACAGTACGCTCTCGAGCGCCTCGGAAAAGGACGCACGACAATCTCAATAGCCCACCGTCTCTCCACCCTCCGCGACTGCGACTTCCTTATGGTCGTTGACAACGGCTGCGTGACCGAGATGGGAACCCACAGCGAGCTTATCGAAAAGCACGGGACATATTACCGGCTTTACAGGCTCCAGGCAGAATCGATGAAGCGCGTGCTTCAGGGAATGTAAAGGAGGATCGACATGGAAAACCTTAAAACCGAAAAGAAAAAAGACGAACTTCTTGACGACGACATCCCCGCACTTGACGACAGACGCGAATCGGTGCCGCTTACGCAGGACAACGCGGTGTTCACGAAATCGGCGGGCGGACTTATCTCCCTTGACCTTACGCATGAGGACGGGGAGCACGAGCTTTTCGAGCGCGTTGCCGTTTTCCGCGCCTTCCCGATAACCGCACCCGACGAATTCCTGTCGGTAAGAGAGGTCAGCGTCATAAAGAACGAGCGCGGTCAGGAGATCGGCATGATAAGATATATGTCCGACTTCGACGAGACGACCCAGCACCTCTTTCTCGAGGAGCTTGACAGGCGGTACTTCACCCCGGAAATAAAGAAGATAAACTCCGTGAAGGAAAAGTTCGGCTATTCCTACTGGGACTGCGACACAACGGCGGGACACACCGTTTTCGTGCTGAACAACCCCTTCAGCAACATAAGAACGCTTATCGACGGCAGGGTGTTCATCAACGACATCGACGGAAACTGCTTCTCCGTCCCCGAGCCGAAAAAGCTCGATCCCGCAAGCTACCGGAAGATCGAGATATACCTCTGACGGCGGAAAAAGCCGAAAGGAAAAGCCATGAAACTTATGTACGGGCTTCCCGACGCCGACAGGCACGCGCTTGAGGCGGTATGCGGAAGCGAAAAGCTCATGTACTGTGTTCCGTTCAACATAGAGGGCGACAGGTTCGTCCGGGGTTATCTTGCGATAACCGACAAAAGGATATACAAGCTCCTTGACGGCGAGGTGCTTCTGACCGTTAACATCGAGGGCTCCGACGATTTCCGGGTGGAGGTCATGTACGGCAGCTGCGGCTTCTATGTCCGCACCGACGGAGTGTCGCGCCTTGTCTGCCGGTTCATCTCGGGCAGAAACCTTGCAAGATACTCGGTGATAGTCCGCGCCTGCGAGATACTTGCCGAGACGCACAATACCACCCCGGTCACAAACGACCTTCCGGAGCGTTTCTGTCCGAAATGCGGCAGACCCTACGTCAACAACACCACGATATGCCCGTACTGCATGGACAGGCTCGAGGTCTACCGCAAAATGTTCGCCATGACAAGGGGACTGCGGCTGATGATGTGCTTCCCCTTCATCGTCGCGGTGTTCAGCGTCGTTTTCTCGTTCGTTGTCCCGTGGATAGAGGGTCAGGCGGTCAACAACTACCTTGAGCCGCTTTCCGGAACGGAGCGCGGAACGATGCACGGGTTCATACTCATCGTTCTCGCGATAGTATCGATCGACCTGTTCCAGCGCGCTCTCGGCGTCATGCAGTCGCGGCTGTCGGCGGTCTCCGGCAACCGGTTCATAATGATGCTGAAGAACATTCTGTACGAAAAGCTGGAAAGCCTGTCGCTCTCGTCGCTTCAGAGACGCTCCACAGGCGACCTCATGGGACGCGTCAACAGCGACACCGCGGTGATGCAGGATTTCGTCACAAACCAGCTTCCGAACATATTCGTTCAGGGTGTGTCGTTCATCGTTGCGATGATCGTCATGCTGGCGATAAACCCGCTCATGTGCCTGTTCATTTTCGTCCCGGTGCCCTTCTCGGTATTTCTGATAAAGAAATTCTGGGCGACGATGGACATGAAGAACCGGCGCGGATGGAACCTTGAGAGCAAGGTCAACCGCCAGCTTCAGGATATCTTCAGCGGGATCCGGGTCGTGAAGTGCTTCGGACAGGAAAAGCGCGAGGTCGAGCGCTTCCGCCAGAGCAGTCTGAAGAGCGCAAAGCAGACCGAGCAGAACGAAAGACTGTTCGATACCTTCTTCCCGCTCGTCACCTTCGCGATACGCCTCGGAAGCTATCTGATACTGCTCTACGGCAACCTGCTCCTGTTCGACGGAGCAATGAAGCTCGGAACGCTTCACCAGATAAACGCTTATGCAAACATCGTTTACGCGCCGCTTGTCTGGATGACCTCGGTTCCGAGGAGCATTTCGCGGTTCCTCACCTCGGCAAGCAAGGTATTTGAGATACTTGAGGAGACTCCGGAGGTCGGCGACATCGGCCTGCCCATCGACATCCGCATCGAGGGCGAGATCAACGTGAAAAACGTGACCTTCGGCTATGAAAGCTACAATCCCGTCCTCTCAAACGTCTCGGCTGACATAAAACCGGGTGAGATGATCGGCATCGTCGGTCATTCCGGCTCGGGAAAGACGACGCTTATCAACCTGATAATGCGCCTTTACGACGTGAACACCGGAGCTATCGAGATCGACGGCGTGAATATCAAGGATATTTCGCAGGAGGCGCTCCGCTCGCAGATGGGCGTCGTGCTTCAGGAAACATTCCTGTTCGCCGGAACGATACGCGACAACATCGCATATGCCTGCCCGAATGCCACCGACGAAATGGTGATAGAGGCGGCAAAAACCGCTAACGCGCACGATTTCATCATGGATCTGCCGCAGGGCTACAATACCGCGGTCGGCGCGGGCGGTCATTCCCTCTCCGGCGGCGAAAAACAGCGGATAGCCATTGCCCGCGCAATAATCCACAACCCGAAGATACTCATCCTTGACGAGGCAACGGCGGCTCTTGACACCGAAACGGAAAAGCTGATTCAGGACGCGCTGAAAAAGCTGGTCAGAAACCGCACAACCCTTGCGATCGCCCACAGGCTTTCCACCCTCCGCAACGCGGACAGACTGCTTGTCCTTGACCACGGAAAGGTCGCCGAGTTCGGAACCCACTCCGAGCTTCTGGAAAACCGCGGCATTTACTACAAGCTCGTTATGGCTCAGCAAAAGCTCGGCGCGATGCCGAAGGAGGCGGAAAAGAAGCTCCCGGAAGCTCTGCCTGCGGCTGAGGGATAAAGCACCGGAAACTCAAATATTACCTTCCCCGACGGTGAAGAACGCCTTCGGGGAAGGTTTTTTGTAAACATTCCGTGAATCGGGGAACTTTCAGACGCTTTTTTCGGTCATATATATCGGAAAGCATGAAAAAAATCGTCTCGTGAAAGCGCAAAAAGCTATTTTGGTTATGTTGCACAAAATTCCGACTGAATTTTTGTCAAATACGACAATTGACACCGAAAAACAGTATGGTATATTTATAATGTAAGAATATCTTCGCAAAACGGGCATACAGGGAGGTGAAATCTAAGCCCGCGGTACAAAAAAACGGCAGACTACAGACACGGGAGTACAACAGCTTCAGGAAGACAGATAGAATGTCAGGAGATCAACGAAAAGGTCAACTGTCTGTGGCGGCTTGAATATCGGAACAACGGCTACTATGCCATCAGGCAAGACTCCTCCGGATACTATGTGACCAGCACAAACGGCGCGGCAAAGCTCGGTGCAAAAGCGTCCGGCGGGTTTACAAACTATCTCAACCGCCCCGACAGTCCGGTGCTGTCCGGGGCGGGAACGGTTTTATTATGCGCCCCGTTCTGTGTGCTTTTTTGATTGATGAAATCAAAAAAATTTCCCTTCCCCCTTGACACCCCCCTTGAATCCGTGTATAATATATGTTAACGTCATAATTATGCCAAAGAAAAGGAGTGACTGAAAATGGTAAGAACATATCAGCCGAAGAAGCTTCAGAGATCCAAGGAGCACGGCTTTATGAAGAGAATGAGCACTGCCAACGGAAGAAAGGTGCTCAAGAGAAGACGCGCCAAGGGAAGAGCAAGACTTACCCACTGACAGTCTGCCGCGCCCGCTTTTGCGGCAGGCGGTTGTCATGTCCCGGTGAGGGATTATTTTTGTGAAAGAGTTTGCGATAAAAGAAAACCACCTTTTTGTCAAGGCATATACCAAGGGAATGCGGTTCTCCGGTAAAACCGTAACGGTTTATGTCCTGCGTGACTACAAGGCGGCGAAGCTGAAAAAAGAGAACCCGCAGAAGAAGTACCTCAACCGCATCGGCTTCACGGCAACGACAAAGCTCGGCAACGCCGTAACGAGAAACCGCTGTAAGAGAATAATGCGGGCGGCTTATCGCGGCATCCTGTCGGAGCGCAGTCTCAGAACAGGAAACCTTATCGTGATTTCCGCACGCGGACAGGCTGTCGGCGCGACCTCGGAAGAGGTGAAACGCGACCTTGTCGCTGCGTTCGGAAAGCTCGGGCTTTTCGTCTGAGGTCTGCTCTGATTTTTCCGGAAAAACAACCGACAGGGCTGCGGCACAAAGTGCTGTGGCCTTTTTCGGTAAAACCGATATACGAAGACTGAACCCAACCTTTTGCCAGATCTCTTTTTGACAAAAGTTCTTGGAAATCCAAAAACCTTCTTGAAAGAAGGTTTTTGGCGGGTCCGGGCGGAGCCCGGTTAAAAATCCTTCGTATCTCAACCCCAATCGCCCGCGGGAGTATACGGTCATGAAATATGTGCTTATATGGCTGATAACCCTGTATCAGAAATTCATATCTCCGCTCAAAAAGCCCTGCTGCCGGTTCACGCCGACCTGCTCGCAGTACGCGATAGAGGCTGTGAAGGAGTGGGGAGCGATACGCGGGCTGGCTCTTGCTGTGTGGAGAGTACTGCGCTGCAATCCGTTCGGTCGCGGCGGCATCGACCCTGTTCCGAAGAGGAGCTCCCGTAAATGACGGCGGGAAAGCCGATATCGGGTGCCGCAATGAAAGCTGAATAAGAGAGCTTTCGGAAAACGGGAATCCCCGTTATTCAAGAAGAAAGGCTCCCCGCCCGGGGAGAAACCGTTCAATGATAGAAATCCCTTTTATAACCGAGGCATTCGGTTATATCCTCAACCTGTGCTATAAGCTCGTTCCGAACTACGCAATAGCACTGCTGTTTTTCGCCCTGATCATAAAGATACTGCTCTTCCCTCTCGGGATCAAGCAGCAGAAGAACATGGTCAAGCAGGCATCCCTCCGTCCGAAGGAGCAGGCGATAAGAAACCGCTATGCCGGCAGAACCGATAAGGTCACCCAGCAGAAGATGCAGCAGGAGATAATGAACCTCTATCAGGAGGAAAAGTTCAACCCGATGGGCGGCTGCCTCCCGATGATAATCCAGCTGGTTATCGTCTTCTCCATCTATGCCGCTGCTGTCAACCCCCTCCGCTACGTCTGCCATATCCCGGCGGATAATATAAATAATATCTCCGTGAAGATTGTCGAGCTTTACCATAACGGCGAGCTTGATATCGAGCACGCGGTTTCCGAGTCCACCGCCAACAGTATCAAAAAGCAGGCTGAAAGCATCGGCGAGGACGGAAGCACAACAAACGTCAAGAGCCCCTTCGTCAATAAGCACAGCATCGAGATAGTCAATATCCTGAAGAAAAACGGCGTCGAAAAGTTCCGCGGCGACGGAATGCTCGGCGAATCCTTCAGGGATAAGGACCTGCCCGACTTCACGATCTTCGGCGGCTCGTTCGACCTTTCAAGGACCCCGTCGATCCAGCATTTCGACTGGCTGATGATGATCCCGCTTCTCACCTTCCTCTTCACGTTCGCAAGCATGAAGCTGACGAAGAAATTCACCTACCAGCCCGCCGAGACCGCCGGCGACGCGGCGATATCCATGAAGCTGATGGACTATACCATGCCGCTTATCAGTACCGTGTTCACCTTCTCGGTACCGGCTGTCGTTGCGGTCTACTGGATATACCAGAACATTTTCTCAACGCTCCAGCAGTTCGTCCTCAAGCTCATGTTCCCCTACCCCACCTTCACCGAGGAGGAGTATAAGGCAGCGGAGCGCGAGATGAACAAGGGCATAAAGCAGCCGAAAAGCATAAAGAAGAGCGGCGGCAGGTCGGCTCACAGGATCGACCTTGACGACGGCGCGCCCGCTGACAGCGGTGAAAATACCGCTCCCGCAAAGGGCAGGGCATCAGGTCTCGTTCCTCCCGCAGCACTCAAGGACGAGTCGGACAGAAAGCCCGACGATTCCGAATGACAATTCAAATCAAGGAAGGATTATTATGAAACAGGAAGTTACAGCGACCGGAAAAACCGTTGAAGCGGCAGTCGCGGCGGGCGCGGAACAGCTCGGCGTCCCGGCGGCTTCGGTCACATATGAAATAATCGAGGCTCCGAAAAAGGGCTTCCTCGGCTTCGGAGAGACCCCCGCAAAGGTGAGGGTCACGTTCGTTCCCACTCCCGAGACCGTCGGACTTGCATTCGTGAAAACCGTGCTTTCCGACATGGGAATCGACGCTGCCGCAGAGCTTTCCGGACTTCCCGGAGGCAGACGCGAGTACTTCATTTCGATAGAGGGCGACGGAGCAAGCGTTCTTATCGGTCACCACGGCGAAACGCTTGACGCGCTCCAGTACCTCACCAATCTCGCCGCAAACCGCAGAGAGGACGACGAGAGCGGAAGCTACACCCGCATCACCGTCGATATCGGCAACTACCGCGCAAAGCGCGAGGAGACCCTCCGCAGACTTGCAAGAAGAACCGCCGAGAAGGTTCTGAAGTACAAAAGAAACATCACCCTTGAGCCGATGAGCGCCTACGAAAGACGCATAATCCACTCCGAGGTGCAGAATATCGCGGGCGTAACGACAAACTCCGTCGGCTCGGACAATAACCGCCGTGTTGTCGTCTCACTTGACGGACAGGGAAGACCCGCCCGCAAAAAGCCCGCGGAGCAGACTGCTCCCGCCGCTCCCAAGGCTCCCCGTCCGCTTCCGAAGAACAAGATCCAAAAGCGCGCAAGATTCGACGAAACCCTCCCCGAGTACCACGCAGGCGACTGCTACTCCGGGGACGCGGAGATCGACAAAGCCGAGGCTGAGTCGGATACCGACGAGATCTGAATATTCATATCATCCGGCAGAAGGTCAGAGCCTTCTGCCGTTTTTTTGTCCCCGCTGAGGTATAGCCTCTCTTTCACCCCCACGCGCCCGAAGAGGCGCTTTCCCCCGTTTTCGCAAACCCGACTGTCGCCTCAACCCCGGAAAGGTCGCTGCCGTACAGAAGCGCGTAACGTATGCTGTTCTTCCCGAAGCGCCGGTTTATCCCGTCCATCGTCCGGTCAAGTATTTCCGAGCGGTAAACCGACTGCGAATCGGTGAAGAACGACGTCTGCTGAGGAACGGTGTCGCGGCAGAGCTCCGTTGCTCCGACCGTCACCGACCGAAGAGGGAGAGAAAAGCTGTGCTTCCTCATGAACAGCTCAAATGCCGCCTTCGCTATGACCGAGTAGCTGTCGGTCGGCTCGGGGAGGCGCGTCTGATACTGAAAATGCGAAAGGGTGCGGTCCCTCACGTAAACCGCCACCCCGCAAGCCTTTTGCCGGCAGAGGAGCAGCTTATGCCCGATATCCTCGCAGAGGGCGAACATGACGGTCCTCACGTCGTCCGGCGTCTCCATGTCGCGCCGCGTCGTTGTCCCCCGGCTGACGCTTTTCGCCTCGATGACCGCGTCTCCGGGCAGAACCGGTGTCTCGTCGCGACCGGCAGCCGCGGCTATCAGCCTCAGCCCGTTCACCCCGAGACGGTATTTTATCATCGGCGGGTAGGCATTCGCCAGCTGCCCGATCGTCACGATGCCGCAGGCGCGCAGTTTTTCCGCCGTCGCGCGCCCCACGCCGAACAGGTCGGATACCGGAAGGTTCCAGATCATCTGCCGGAAGCTCTCCCGCGGGATGCAGGTCACCGCATCGGGCTTTTTCATGTCCGAGCCGAGCTTGGCAAAGACCTTGTTGAAGGAAACCCCGACCGATACCGTCACCCCCAGCTCTCTTTTTATCCTCTCCCTCAGCGTTTCGGCAATCGTCAGCCCGTCACCGAAAAGCCGCCGGCTCCCGGTCACGTCAAGCCAGCACTCGTCTATGCCGAGAGGCTCCACAAGGTCGGTGTAGCCGTCATATATCTTTCTCGCCGCGCGGGAGAATTTGATATATTCATCGTAATCCGCCTCGACAGTCACAAGGCGCGGGCATTTTCTCATCGCCTGAACCACCGGCTCTCCCGTCTCGATGCCGTATGGCTTTGCAAGCTGATTTTTCGCAAGAATTATACCGTGCCGCTCCTCAATGCTCCCGCATACCGCCATCGGGACGCGCGCAAGCTCCGGTCTCCGCGCGATTTCCACGCTTGCGAAAAAGCTGTTCATGTCGCAGTGAAGTATCGTTCTGTCCATAACGTATAAATGCCCTTCCCCCGTGTCCCGGACCTACTCCGGTTGTCGCGAACTTATGTTCTTTTATATTATATCACGAACTTTTGTTCGTGTCAAGGGGCAGAAAAAGCCCCGTCAAAAGGACGCACGGCAATAGATACTATATATTTTCGTTAATTCCCGTTAAAAATCTTGACAAATTTCATTCTTTGTGTTATCATCAATTGTACCGGAATATAATCCGAATGTGCAAAAACGCACGAAAAACTGAAAGGAAACGGCACGACATGAAGAACAAACGTATTCTGACCGTCATCGCGCTCTGCATGGCGGCGCTGACTCTTGCATTCGCCTTCTCCTCCTGCGCAAAGAAAAAAACTCCCACGCAGTTCGTATTTGACGCAGTAGAAGCGACCGCAAACGGAGCGGCGGCATCCGACCTCGAAAAGCTTTTTGACTCCGCAGCAAAGGGCGGCGAGCTTGAAGTGATTTTCAAGGGAAACGACACAACCGCGGCGCTCGTTGAGATCAGCGGACTCAGCCTCAAGACACAGTTCGGCGGAAACACCTCGCTTGCAACGGTTGCGCTTACAAAGGGCGACAAGAGCGCAGATCTCAAGCTCTGGCAGACAGCCGGCAAGATGGCTCTCTCCTCCTCCCTCACCGGCGACACGGTCTACAGCGTCGACCTCGAAAAGGGCAAGGACAGCTACCTTGCTTCGATATTCGGAAAGGCTGACAGCAACTTCTCTCTCATCGGCATTTTCGGCGAAAACGGCGAAATGTTCGATAATATCAAAAAGAACGCAGAGCTCGGCAAGACTCTTAAAGCCCTTGCCGAAAAGTACGAAAAGCTGATCATCAGGACAGTCGATGCAAACGCAAAGACCAGCCTTGAGAACGGCACCGCTACCATCGAGCTGAACAGCGAGAGCATCAAGAAGATCGCAAAAGAGCTTTACAGCGCGGCAAAGAACGACAAGGAGCTCCGCGACACTCTCAACACTCTCCTTTCCGCTCCCTCGATAGGCAAGCCCGGCACCTCCGCCGAAGAAGACCTTGACGACTGGGATTTCGACGACGATGACTCCGAGGGCGTAATATCCATCCCCGAAAATAGCGACTGGGTCAAAAACTTCTTCGATTCCGAGGACACCCTCAACGAGGCCCTCAAGGCTCTTGACGAGGCTGACGTTACCGTTGTTCTGACCGTCACCGCCGACAAGAAGAATATCATCACAAAGGCAACGCTTGACGTCACCGTTGAGGTCAAGGAGACAAAGAAAAAGACCGTTGCGAAAGCAGTCCTCGACCTCACCGACGCGGCAAAGAAGACTCTTACCCTGACCAGTGAAGAGAGCGAAGGCGAGCCCAAAAAGGAAGAAATCGTTGTCACCTACAACATAAGCGAAAACAGCAAGGAAAAGTATTCGGCATCGCTTTCCGTGAAAAACGGAGATGTCACCGTTGATAACCTTCTCAAGATCGACTACAACAGAACCTCCGGCGAGTACACCGTTTCAGTTTCTGCATCAGGCCTCGGGCTCGGGATCGACAAGATTTCCGTATCCGGCGTTCTTAAGTATGACAGCAAGTCAATGACGCTCACCGTTACCTCGATCAATTTCGGTGCCCCGATAACCCTTGACCTCACCGTTAATCTCACTGCGGGAACGACAGCTCCCGTGTTCCCCAAGACGACCACCGACCTGTTCTCGATCGACGAGGCAGGCGCCGAGGATCTTATGAATAAGATCATGACCGGACTTTCCGACCTCGGCCTTTTCGGCGGAAACGATTCCGACAGCGACTTCGATTTCTGAGCCTGACCGGAACATAACAGAATAAAGCCATCGCTCCCGCGCGCCGGACAGTATCCGGTTGCGGGAGCGGTTTTTTTGTAACACCGGGAAAGCGGCGGCATATGATAATATCAGGAAGGCAAAAAAGCCGCCCGCCGTCCGGTGAAGCGGCACCCTGCCGACCAAGAAAGAGAAAGGACGGAAACTTAAATGAGCTGCCTCTGCAATCTTTTCGACGACTGCAATGTATGGGTAATCCTGCTTATCCTCGTTATCCTTTACTGCTACTGCAACGGTAATTCCTGCGGCTGCAACGGCTGAGGAAATTTCATAAAATCACCCCTCCGCGGATGTTACGGCACCCGCGGAGGGGTGACTCTTTAAAAAAAGGTGTCAAAAAACTCAAAAAAGAGTCTTTTGACACCTAATAATTCTTTTTCAGTCCTTCTTTCTCCCTTCTTTCTTCTCAAGAAAGAAGGCGGGGTATGGGGCGGCGCCCCATATAAAAGTTATACTCAATTATATGCCGGCGGCTGATTTGTTTTCGAGACCGATACGATCGACGTGTCGTCGGAAACTATCTGCGGCAGACGGCTGCATCCGAGGCGGTCGGCTCCGGCTTTTATCATTATCAGTGCGGTCGCGCGGTCATTGATGCCGCCGGAAGCCTTAACTCCCATCCGGCTGCCGACGGTGCTGCGCATAAGCATGACGTCGCGCACCGTTGCACCTCCGGTGCCCATTCCGGTCGAGGTCTTTACGAAATCCGCGCCGGCTTCTTCCGACAGGCGGCAGGCACGGATCTTTTCCTCATCGCTCAGATAGCAGGTCTCGATTATCACCTTCACTGCGGCTCTGCCTTTTACCGCGTCAACAACTCCCTTGATATCCGACAGGACAAGCGCGTCATTTTTCTCCCTCAGCGCGCCGATATTTATGACCATATCGACCTCCTCCGCTCCGTCCTCTGCTGCAAGCCGCGCCTCGAATGCCTTTGTTTCCGGGCGGTTTGCCCCGAGAGGGAAGCCTATGACTGCGGCGGTTTTTATGCCGGTGCCCTCAAGATTCTTTTTTACCAGCGCAACGTGTATCGGATTGACGCAGACCGATGCCGCACCGTATTTTTTCGCCTCCCGGCAGAATCCGATCACCTTATCGGAGGTGGTGTACGCGCGCAGCACAGTGTGGTCGCAGTATTTTCCGTAATTTGCGTCATAACCCTTTTCGGAAAGTTCTTCATTCATTTTTTTTGCCGTTGCCCCGTGTCGGAGGCATCCTTTCGTATTTTTAATTGTCGGTTCAGGCGATCACGCCGAATCCGTCTCTTGCGTAAAGTGCGGCACCTATGAATACCGCGTCATCAAGTGTCTCGCAGGGAACAATGTCATACCTGCCGGAGGATGACAGGAATTCAAGCCGCGAGGTGTGCTTCCGTATCAGCGGGAGCAGAAGATCGGCATCGTTTGCCGCTCCGCCTCCGATCGATATCCTTTCCGGCGACAGAAGAGCAAGGATATCAGCCACTGCATACGAATAGCTTTTTGCCCACCGGTCAAGCTCGGTGCAGGCGAAGCTGTCGCCTTCCCGCACGGCGTCGCAAAGCATCCTGAAGTCGGCGTCCTGTCTTTTGCCGTAAAGCACGGAGGATCCGGGAATATATCCGGGCTTTCTCAGCCGCTTTGCAACCGCAGTGCCGCTGCACACGTTTTCCATCCGCGCCGGCTTTCCGGTAACAAAGTCAGGCACGTATATCTGTCCGAAATATGCCCCGCCGACACCGGTCCCGTTATATGTCCTTCCGTTCACAAACAGAGAACCGCCGCACCCGGTGCCTATATTTGTGTAGGCGAAGATCTTTTTGCCTCTTCCGCTTCCGACATTCAGTTCGGCATATCCGCCGCAGACGGTATCGTTGACGACGGTACATGGAAGCGACAGCATTTCCGAAAATCGGTCGCGTATCGGGAAGTCCTTCCATCCCGGAACCTGTACCGAGCACACCGACGTGCCTTTTCCGCTGTCAAGCACTCCGCCGAAACCGATCCCGGCTCCGCTTATTTCATATCCGTCGGTCAGATGCGGTATTTCCGATTCCATCCAGTCAAGAATATCCTGCGCTCCGCGGACAAGTGCCGGCTTTCCCGACTGCTTTTTTATCACCGAACCGTCGTCCCCGACGATTCCGATCTGCTGTTTTGTCCCGCCGATCTCTATTCCGAGCCAGTATTTCATGACAGGTCACCGTTCCCATGCCTTCCCGGAAGCTCTTCCGCGACAGTGAACGACGCAAAGCATTCCGAAGAGCCGCACTCTTTGTCTGAGATTATATCCGCCTCCCGCACCGGAACGGCGACATGGCTGAAATTCAGCCCCATTTTGCCGGAGTCCATCAGGAACAGGCTTTTTTCGCTGTTTGCCCTTACGATTCTGATTTTGGCAGCCTCTTCGGCATGAGGGGTGCTGATCCCGGTATCGGCGGAAAAGCCGTTTGAACTCATGAAGGCAATGCTGAAATGCCTCTGCCGCAGCTCCTCCTCGGTGATGCTTCCGACGACCGAACCGACACTGTTCCGTATTTCTCCCCCGACGGTTTCGCACCGGAACCCGAGGGATACCGCAAGAACCGCCGTGTATATCCCTGTCGTCACGACAGTGACATCTTTTGCTGTCAAAAAGCGCAGCAGCGGATAGACGCTTGATGATGAGTCGAGGTATATCACATCCCCGTCGCGTACCATACGCGCCGCAGCGTAAGACATTCTTTTTTTTGCTTCCGTGTTGATCATCAGCTTTGACTTTATCGGAAGGTCGTGCACCTCTTTTATGTCCGGGAGCTTCACACCGCCGCGGAGAAGTATCACTTTCCCCTCCGACGCCAGCGACTGCAGATCCCGCCTTATCGTTGACTGTGAAATGTCGGGAAAAGCGGCGAACACCTCAGAGAGCGAGGTATATCTGCTGCCTGACAGAAATCCCGTAAGGGCTTCTTTTCTTTCTTCGTTTATCATGGCTTCCCTGCTTTCGGAGCTTGTTTTTGCCCCGGCCGTGCCGGGACAATGATATCATATCATATTTTTCAAATCATGTCAATATATTTTTCAAAATATTTCACCGAGATATCAGCTTTCACCGCGTAAAAAAACAAAAGGTGTCAAAAACCCCAAAAAAGAGTCTTTTGACACCCAATATTTCTTTTCAGCCCTTCTTTCCCCTCTTTCTTCTCAAGAAAGAGGCGGGGTACGGGGCGGCGCCCCGTGAAAAATCACTCCACCGTAACGCTCTTTGCGAGGTTTCTCGGTTTGTCTACGTCGCAGCCGCGGTAGACAGCGGTATAGTAGGCATAGGTCTGAACCGGAACTATCGCGACGATGGGCATGAGAAGTCCGTCGGTCTCGGGGAGCTCTATCGCATAGTCATAGAAATCCTGACCCTTGGCAAGCCCCTCGGTGCAGAGGAACACGACCTGACCGCCGCGCGCCTTGACCTCCTTGATGTTGCTTACAGTCTTTTCCACAAGCGAACGGTCGGTGGCTATCGCAAGACAGGGAACGCCCTCGGTGATGAGCGAGATCGTCCCGTGCTTCAGCTCGCCCGCCGCATAGGATTCGCAGTGCAGATATGAGACTTCCTTTATCTTCATCGCGCCCTCACAGCCGGCGGCATAGTCCTGACCGCGCCCGATTATGAAGAAGTCGTGCTTGCTCCGGTTGAGGGAGGCAAGGTGCTGATAGAGTGCTATCCTGTCGTCCGTCAGCGTCTTTGCAACAACGTCGGGGAGGGATTTCATCGCCTCTGCAAGGCTGTTTGCGCGCTCGTCGGAGATCGTCTTTCTGTCAATCGCCAGACGGAGAGCAAGCGTGTAAAGCACCGCGACCTGAGAGGTAAATGCCTTTGTCGTTGCAACTGCGATCTCTGGTCCCGCCCAGATGTAGATGGTGTTGTCGGCTTCGCGCGCTATCGACGAGCCGACGACGTTTACTATCGCATATACCGGCACGCCGCGGCTCTTTGCCAGACGGAGCGCCGCAAGCGAATCGGCAGTTTCGCCCGACTGGGAGATTACGACGACAACGTCGCCCTCGCCGAGTAACGGGTCGGCGTATCTGAATTCCGACGCGATGCAGACATCGACCGGAACGCGCGCCAGCTTTTCGATCGCATATTTTCCGAGAAGCCCTGCGTTCATTGCGCTTCCGCAGGCAACGATTACAAGCCGCTTTATCCCGGAGGTGTCGGGGATCTCTTCCTTCAGTATCCCCTCAAGCCCGCAGGCAAAATGCGGGAGAATAGCCCGCTTCAGCGTATCGGGCTGTTCGTGTATCTCCTTGAGCATGAAGTGGGCATAACCGCCCTTTTCGGCTGCCTCGACGTCCCAGTCGGCGGTCATAAGCGTCTTTTCCGACGTTATGTCATTGCCGCCGAAATCAAAGATCCTGACGCCAGCGCCGGAAACCACCGCAAGCTCCTGCTGGTCGATCAGATAGTATTTCCTTGTATGCGCAAGTATCGCGGGAACGTCTGACGCGATGAAATTACCGTCGCTTCCGACTCCGACGATGAGCGGACTGTCTTTTCTCACCGCAAACAGCCTGTCGGGAATGTCGGAGAACAGCACTCCGAGCGCATATGAGCCCTCAAGCCGACCGACAGCACGTACTATCGCGTCCATCGGGTCGCCGCTGTAATAGTAATCTATAAGGTGCGCTATGACCTCCGTGTCTGTCTCGGAGGTGAAAACGTTGCCCATCGCCTCAAGCGAGTGCTTCAGCGAAAGATAGTTTTCGATGATCCCGTTGTGGACAAGCGTTACCCTTCCGTGCGTATGGGGATGGGAGTTTATGTCGGAGGGCTCGCCGTGAGTTGCCCACCGGGTATGTCCGATTCCGACGTTTCCGACCGGAACCCCGTCGCGGCGGAGCTTTTCCTCAAGATTGGAGAGACGCCCCTTTGCCTTTTCCACGCAGATGTGACCGTTTTCAAAAACGGCGATCCCCGCAGAGTCGTAGCCGCGGTATTCGAGCTTTTCAAGCCCGTCAACAAGAATGCCGGCAGCCTGTCTGTCGCCGGCGTAGCCTACAATGCCACACATATTTTCTGTACCTCTTCATTTTGTTTGTGGGATCGGACGACGGAGGAAGCGAACAGCTTTCGGAACTGTTTGGCACAGCGGTGCCGCTTTCTTCTGGGGAACGGTTTCGCATGGCGAAACCTACACCTCATCTGTCGGCATTCGCCGACACCTTCCCCTCGGAGGGGAAGCCAAAAAATTCTTTTCAGTTCTTCTTTCCCCTCTTTCTTCTCAAGAAAGAGGCAGGGTTTGGGGCAGCGCCCCAAAAAATATAATCTTTACATCAATCCGATGATACGGCAGAACAGCGGCTTTGTTGCGCGGTTGCCCGCGTTTTTTGACCGTTGCCTTACGGCTTACCGTATGCCGGGGGGTATCCGCCGAAAATTTCGATTACCCCCGCCTCGTCAACCGCTGAAGAGATTGCGGTCCCGGCGCTATGCCTTGCACGTGAGAGCCTCACGCAGACATTTTTTCGAGTGAAGGCGCGCATAATCTCCTTCCCTGTTTCGTGACCGGCGGGGAAGCCTCACATTTCAGACATCCCGGAGCGGCACAGCGCAGCCTCATTCCTATTATATCACAAAATTGCTTTTTTGTCTACCCCATGATTTCCCGACGGCGGTCATCCGGGTTGACACCGGCACAAAATACGGGTATAATATAGTAATAAATACGGGAAAACGGGGTAAAAACGGTGGAAAATAAGGAACTTGCCGATATGCTTCTTTCGCGGCAGGGAGAGTATGTCTCCGGCGAGGAGATCGCCGCGGCATACGGAATAAGCCGCGCGGCGGTCGGGAAACGGATAGATAAGCTGAGAGAGAGCGGAATACCGGTTGCGGGACGCAGAAGCAGCGGGTATATGATCCCCGGATGGGCGGATGTCCTCTCCGGCTCCCGTATATCCGGAATGACCGGCGGGAAATACGACGTCAGGGTGTTTTCCGTGCTTGAATCGACAAATACCGCGCTCCGGAGGGCGGCAAAGGACGGCGCTGCCGAGGGGCTTGTGTACATAGCCGACCGGCAGACGCACGGCAGAGGCAGAATGGGGCGCAGCTTCAGCTCCCCTGCCGGGACGGGGCTTTATATGAGCGTCCTTCTGCGCCCGCATATCTCCGCGGAATCGGCACTGCTGATAACCACCGCCGCAGCCGCGGCAATGGCAGAGGCGATCGAGGACGTTTCCGGCAGAAGGTCCGGGATAAAGTGGGTGAACGATATACTTATCGGAGGCAGAAAGGTCTGCGGAATACTGACAGAGGCTGCATTCTCCGTCGAGACCGGAAGCATCGACTATGCCGTCCTCGGTCTTGGCGTGAACATCCGCGAGCCGGAGGGCGGGTTCCCGGAGGAGCTGCGGAGCATCGCCGGTGCGGTCTGCGAAAAGCCCGGAAAGGATACGAGAAACCGCATCTCGGCGGGATTTCTGACGCGCTTCGGGGAATACTATTCCGACCTTGAGGGACGGCGGTTCTATTCCCCATACCTGTCCCGCCTTGTCATTATCGGAAAGAAGATAAACGTCATAAAGCCCTCCGGCACCGAAACCGCAAAAGCTGTCGGGCTTGACCGGGATTTCCGGCTTGAGGTGGAATATCCCGACGGACGCACGGAGCTTCTGTCGGGCGGAGAGGTCAGCACAAGGCAGACAGAATGAATATCGCGGTCACAGGGGGCAGCGGGACAAGGTGCCTGTTTCCCTTCCCTCTTTTGTTCACTTTCCGGGTCCCCTGTTCCGGACTTAATGACGCCACGCGCCCCCGGAGCAAACACCGTTCCGATCTGCACTGCGGAATTTACTCCGGGAATTTTCTTTTTCAAAAAAAATCCGAAAAAAATCAAAAAAGGTGTTGACAAACGCGCCCGGATATGATATAATATCACTCGTCGCAAGGGAAGCCACTCCCGCGGACGACCGTTCGGGAGCATAGCTCAGCTGGGAGAGCATCTGCCTTACAAGCAGAGGGTCATAGGTT
>OLGD01000813.1_pt1 | contig 56129 bp, 31 predicted proteins | sample 1605311 | NCBI WGS metagenome assembly OLGD01 (sample SAMEA3888917, study PRJEB22519) | human gut metagenome | biome: human gut; feature: human-associated habitat; material: faeces | place: Denmark | collected 2010
ATGCTTACGGTGACTTTGACGAAGAACATGTAATCGACCTTCCGAAGCAAATCTTCGAGGTAGACGGCAAGTTCGACAGCGAACGTATTGTAGCAGGTAACATCGTTCCTCTGATGACCGCCGAAGGTCAACGCATCAACGGAACTGTACAGGAAGTTAAAGCAGACGTAGTTGTTATGGATATGAATCACCCGTTAGCAGGTTGCGACCTGAACTTCGTAGGTGAAATCGTAGAAAGCCGTCCGGCAACTAATGAAGAACTGGCTGAAATCGCCCGTATGATGAGCGGTGGCGGATGCAGTTGCGGTTGCGACAGCTGTGGTGAAGATTGCAGTGACGGTTGCGGCGATCACGACCACCAGGGATGTGGATGCGGATGCAATCATTGATAATTGAAAAATGAAAATTGACAATTACTATGCAGCATACAGCGCAGCAATTGTCAATTTTCAATTATCAATTGTCAATTCTTCCCCGTCATTATCTCCAGCACCAGTTTATCCGTTTCATTCATTCCTTTCGACCCTATCTTGGTCAGATTACGGATACTTTGATCCACATCTTCATCAATAATTCCCTCTACAGAAGTTACACAACGGTTTTCCATGGCCATGATGGCGGAAAGAACAGCGGTAGATACGCCGGTAGTTACTTTCAAGGCACAACTGGGCTTTGCACCGTCACAAATCATACCTGTCAGGTTAGCTATCATATTCTGAACGGCATAAGCCACTTGCTCATAAGTTCCCCCCATCAGCCACGTGATGCCGCAACTGGAACCGGTAGCAGCAACGACACAACCGCACAGAGCAGATAAACGTCCCAGACTTTGTTTGATATAGATCACCGTCAGATGACTCAACATCAGGGCACGTATCAATTCTTCTTCCGATTTTCCATTCTCTTCGGCATACACCAAAACCGGCAGAGTAGCGGATATACCTTGATTACCACTGCCCGAATTGCTCATCACCGGAATCATAGCTCCTGCCATACGGGCATCACAAGCGCCCGAAGTATAAGAGAGGATATGCGAAAAGACACTATCACCCATCACTTTATGTTCGTAAGTGCCACGCAATATCTTACCCAGGCAATGACCATATTCGCCTTCGAACGAACGTTCGGCAGCAATTTTATTTAAACGGGCAGTTTCAAGGATGAAACGAATCTCATCCAACGGAGCATTTAAGGCAAAATCATAAACTTTACGCAAGCTCAGTTCTACAGTTTCTTCTTCCTCTTCATCCCCTGCCACATGCTGTTTCTGCAACAGGATTTCTCCATTATGTTCTATATATATAAAGGTGGTATGTCCTCCGGCAATCACTGCAGTAGCCCGGTTATCTCCGGCTTCACAGCAGATTTCAATATACAGTTTTTCTTCGATATTCTCTTTCAGCGAAATATGGATGCGTTTTTCCTCAATGAATCGCTTTCCTTCTTCCACAGCATCGGGGGTACTGTCTTTCAGCACCTCCAGTTGATAGTCCGATTTTCCAATCAGTGCTCCCAGCGCAATTGCGATGGGCAATCCAATCATCCCGGTACCCGGAATGCCCACTCCCATAGCGTTTTTCAGAATATTAGCACTTAGCAACACATTGATTTTTTCAGGTTTCATTCCCAGTGTTTCTGTTGCTTTAGCCACGCATAATGCCACTGCAATGGGTTCTGTACACCCAATAGCAGGCACAACCTCCTGATGTATCAGGTCGATTATCCGTTTTCTCTCTAACTCAGTTATCATTATTTCACGGTTTTTAATGGACACAAATTTAGAAAAAATGTTTTTAATATGGATGCAAAGTCTTCTATTTCAAAAAAGAAACTTAACTTTGTCACCTCAAATTTGTTATTTCAAAGAGTTAACAACTATAATTATACATTTAGTTACTAATTAAAATTAAGACAAATGAGACTTAAAAACTTACTAGCCTGCCTTTTCTTATGCACTATAGCGATATCGTGCATCAAAGATGAAGCTCCCAATTCTGAAGCTGATATAGAAACATGTACCTTGCCGGGCAACGTGTTGAACAGAGATGCTATTATCGAAAATGAGAAAATTACTCTTATCGTAAAGAAAGAGACGGATATCACCGCTCTAGCACCTCAATTTACCTTAACCCCAGGTGCCACTATTACCCCTGCAAGTGGTTCGACATTAAACTTTACCACCCCTCAAACTTATATAGTAACTTCAGAGGATAAAAAGTGGCAGAAATCTTATCGGATAGAAGTAACAACCTCTGGTTTAACCACTAATCGATATCACTTTGAAAATGTACGTTTCTTCTCCGATGATACTTCAGATAAAAAATATCAGATTTTTTATGAAACTGACCAGTATGGCAGAGAAAATATGACATGGGCAAGTGGTAATCCAGGATTCGCACTAACTGGAGTTACAGGAGATTATACTGCATACCCTACATATCAATCGGATGGCGGCTACAACAACAAGTGCTTGGCACTGACTACACGTCGTACCGGTTCATTAGGCAACCTAATGAATATGCCTTTGGCTTCGGGTAACTTATTCATAGGAACATTCGACGTACTGAATGCATTAACTAATGCACTAACTGCAACACAGTTTGGCGCACAGTTTGAAAACATCCCTACTCATTTAAAAGGGTATTACAAGTACAAGGCAGGAGAAACCTTCTACGTAGTAGATAAGACCATTCCTGAAAAACTTAAACCTGTACCGGGAAAGAAGGATATTTTCGATATTTATGCCGTCTTATACGAAAGCACAGAGAGTCTTCCAATGTTAGATGGTACAAATATTCTGGATGAAGCAACAGAAACAGTATTGGCAGTAGCACGTATTGACAATGCTAAGGAAACAAACGAATGGACAGAGTTTAATTTACCTTTCATATTTCGTGAAGGCAAAACTGTAGATCCTGTCAAATTAGCAGCCGGAAAATACAATCTTACTATAGTGTTTGCTTCCAGTATACGAGGTAACTATTTCGAAGGAGCACCAGGTAGCACATTACTTATTGATGAAGTAGAATTGGGTTGTGAAGGAGAATAAGGGACAGATTATATACAAAAGATAATGGGAAAAACAATGAAAAGAAATATATTTACCATCTTATTTATAATATTGGGAATAGTAAGTAATTTGCGAGCGCAAGAAGACCGTAACAAAAGTATCATTCAATCCGCCGTCTACGGACTTGAGTATGAAATAAAAGCCGGATTTAATGTTGGTGGCACTTCTCCTCTGCCCCTACCTGAAGAAATACGTGCCATAAAAGGATATTCACCCAATATAAATTTTGCTATAGAGGGAGATATTATCAAATGGCTTGGAAAAAAGAAAGAATGGGGTATCATTTTAGGACTTCGCCTCGAAACCAAAGGTATGGAAACCAAAGCCCGCACCAAAAACTATAGTATGGAAATATTCGGTGATGGCGGTGAAAAACTAAAAGGTAACTGGACAGGTATGGTGAAGACTAAGTTTCGTGCCTCTTACTTCTCTGTTCCCGTGCTTGCAGCATGGAAACTAAGTCCACGTGTACGCCTCAGTGCAGGTCCCTACATTTCCATCCAAACTAGTGGTGATTTCTCCGGACATGTATATGAAGGGTACCTGCGTGAAAACAATCCAATAGGCAATAAAGTAAAGTTTGAAGGAGATAGTGAAGCACCTTATGATTTCTCTGAAGATTTGCGCAGTTTCTTATGGGGAGTACAGGCCGGTGTCACATGGCGTGCTTTCAAACATCTCAATGTGCATGCCGATTTAAATTGGGGATTAAATGACATCTTTAAGAAGGATTTCAACACTATTACTTTTGCTATGTATTCTATTTATTTGAACATAGGATTTGGGTATTCATTCTAATCTAAAGAAGAAAAGACATAATTGAATAGGAGGAAAATTTAAGCAGTTTTCCTCCTGTTTCATTTTTCAACTTCTCCCAGAATTATGCTATTGTACTTAGTAATCTTCTTACTCATGATACAATTTACAAGTTCATTAAGAATTTCTACATGAAACAACCTACTTTCGTAGTGAACTTACATCAATTATTGATTAAATTATGCATAGCATAAAAAAAGCCAGAAGTTGACTTCTGGCTTTTTCTATTTAGAATATATTTTTATTCTCCAAGTATTTCAAAATTATCTACAATCAAAGTACTATTCACAGCACCTTTAAACGCAGCACCATCTTTACTTGAGGAGCAAACAATTGCCAATTTATAAGATTTAGAAGCATCATAAGATTTTCCTTCCAAATCATTGAATGGCAATTCAAAAGTAGTCCAATCAGCTTTTGCAGTGCCATCTTGCAATACAGCTACAGCTACACGATATTCAGAAGAAGCAATGTCATGACCGGTGAGGATAACCTCGTTTCCTTCTCCATCAACAGCTTCATACAATACAGCCATAATGGAACACTCATCTACAGTTTCTAAATTCTCCAGAACATTCTTTTTATCAGAGCCATCTACATAATTATCTCCAGGAGTATATTTATAAACTCCTTTAAACGACAAAGGCTTCTTAGCGTAAGGAATACCAAATTGAGTAGACTTTAATTGATCAGATGGATTAGTTGCAAAAATGCCAGTAAATAAAGAGCCGGAAGTTATCGCAGGGGCCATTCCAAAGCCTGCTCCTTTTGTATATAAAGTAATCAACTTAGCCGAAGAGCCACTATATCCATCCTTTTCTTCTACAACAGGGTATCCACCTTTAAATCCCAAAGTAGCTAAGAGTCCTGCACCTTCATTAGAAGTACTTAACTCATTTACCGGCTCCGGATTCCAATATTCATTTCTCAGACCTTCATGTTGAATAGCCCATGTATCAAATGAATACTTTAGAAAATTCTGACTGCCTGCTATTGAGGCAGCATAAACCTTAGTTGTTCCATCTTCCGCAACCACCGTATAGGTAACTGTTTTACCACCGGAAAAATCTTGTGCAACACCACTAGCCGGAGAAACAGTAGCTTTTTCAGATATTTTAAAGACTGGTTTCAAAGCTTTCAAATCATCATCAGTCGCGGCATCGTTCACTTTAAAAGTAATTTCACCACTTGCTTCATTAATAACAGGTTGCTCCGTTACAAACTCATTGTCAATAGTGAAATCTGTAATCTTAGCCTCTTTACTTTCATTTCCAGTCATTTTCGAGCCATCAAACTTAGCCACTACTTCCTGCTGCAAAGCAGTAACGGTAACGCCAATATTAATAGAAATAGTATTGCCTTTAATAGTTCCTGAAACTGTTACATCACAAGAACCAATAGGTGCAGCTAAATTCAAGTTTTGACTTCCCGTAAAAGAATAAGCACCATTTTGTTCTTTCACAGCACATGGATCTACTTGAATGTCACCAAGATTAAAATCACCAAAACTAAAATTTTTCAGTTCCAGTTTCACTTGATTATTCCCAGACGCAGATTTAGAAATATACACTTTTTGGAGAATTCCCGAACCTATTGGGGTATCATTCACTGAAATACCTAATTCACCTTTGTATGTACCTGCCAATTCTTCCTCAATCGGATAAACAGGATCATCATCATCGCTACATGAAGTGAACAAACTCACTGAACAGATCAATGCAAACAAATAAAATAAATTCTTCTTCATAATCTTGTTGTTTAGTTAATAATAGTCTCCCAAAACAGGAGATTATGTTCTTTTTTTAATGCAACACTTTTGAGGATGCAAAATAATAGCTTTTTAAGTAAGGACAAAAGGTCTGTTTTACTTATTAATGTTCCATTTTTAACTTAAGCTATTAAATGTGAAGTTATATATAGCTTTTTTATCTGTTAATTACACGACACATTTATTATTAGTTTTATTACAAGAAAAAAAACTGAGATAAAAAACATCGAAAGAGATTCAATTGTTTATTATCTCAGGACCTTCTTGAGATTAGGTCAAAGAAAGCGTTCATTCATGATAGAACATATAAAACAGTACGAATACACAAAAAATCCCTATACTCCGCTCCTCATTATTCCTACGTATGAAGCAAAATATAGGGATTCTTCTTAATTAATCTATAATTTTACTTAGTCAAATCAAGACCTAGATTAAATTCCGTACTCATATTGTAATAACCACCTACAACAGCTACCAAGAATCCAGCTGCCGCATATTCTTCTGGAATTATCCCTGCTTTTTGTATAGCAGTCCAAATTTGAACAATATCCATAGTAGTTTCCTCTTCTCCCCAGGTATCAACATTTCCTGTCTTATATGATTTTAAGAGTGGAGATAAAGCCTCTTTATTCAAATAAACATATGTATGCCCATTAGTACTTTTTACATCCATTGGTATACCTTCCTTTACCCATGTGAGCAAAGTTGCAAAAGTTTCATCAGTAACTCCACTGAAATCAACCCCGAGCATTGTATTCAGAAGTCCCTTAATTGTAGATGGTTCAGATTGAAGAATTGTTAAAATGACATCTGAAAGCGCACTGGCATCAGCTCCCATTGCAGTCTCAATAATGCCAAGAATATTCAACTTCAAATATAACTGTCCCTCTTTTTCATACCAAAAAGCCAAATTCTTAGGAGATTGCAACCATCCCTCAGACGGAATTAAGGCACTAACATCTTCTGCAGAAGGTACTATTCCGCTAAGCATCCCCATGATGTTATTAGGATCCATAGTGATAGCATTTGAAGAATATTGAGCCGTAATATTTCCATCCTTCACAAATGTCACATCTTTCAAGACCTGAGGCAAAAGCATACCACCAAGTCCTCTAAGCAAAGCAGCATACAAAGGTGCAGTACTATCTTCAATACCTTGCCAGTCTACGTATAAGGAGCTTGTTGCTACAATAGAAAACTCTGGGCCAAAAGCTTCTAAATTACCAACAGAATAATTTCCTAATCCATAAGTACCGACCCATCCACTAGGATTATTCATTATCACATTTAAATTCAATGTCAAGACTTTATTCTCACGATTTCCACTATACTCAACTGTAGCATTGGTTGTAGTTGCAGTACCAGTAAATCCATCCTCATTCAGTGAAACTCCTGTCAAGACGGTTTCACTTTCTCCTGGGATTACGTCTTTTAATAAAAGGCTCACATTATCACCATTAGTTGCATCAAAAACTACAGTCTTTCCAGTCAATAAATTACCTCCATAAGAAAGAGTTAATGTTTTTGCACTATAAGTTCCAATATATAAACCGGGACCTGAAGCGGATAGGTTCAATGACAATTTTCCATCCAAAGTTATATTACCATCTACATTGACAGTAAGAAACGCAGCAGATCTTGTTCTAACAGGTTTAGTAGTTATATCTTTAGAACCACTTAACTTAAAAGAGCCATCTGTTTGCTTTTCCATTTTCACATCAACAGTTACATCACTATAACCATCAATCACATCCTTCAAACCAACTGCAGCACTCTCAAGATTTAGTGCATTAAAACTTACTGTACCTGTGGTATTCTGACCATTTAGCTGCAAAGAAACATTACTTGCAACTATTTCACCTTGCGGTAGCTTCTGCCAACTATTGTCATCATCGTCACTACAAGCCGTAAACAAACTCATTGAACAGATCAATGCGAACAAATAAAATAAATTCTTCTTCATATTTTTCTTGTTTAGTAAATAATAGCTCCCCATCGCTGGGTAGTCATGCCTTTTTTATAAAATAAGATTTCAAGGGTGCAAAATAACAGCTTTTAATGATATCAGACAAGGTCTATTCTAAAAATGAGCTGTTCTTTTTTTAAGAGCACACATCTTTAATTACTACCTTTTGCAACTTATCTCACTTGTTAGTCGCCTAAATCCACAACAACATTAAACACTTGCGGCTGTGTTGACCTTCACTTGTACAAGCGAGAGCCTACACTCCTACAAGTGAAGGTCAACACAGCCGCAAGTGTTTTTACGAAGAAGATATAAAAAAACCTCATTCTATAAAAAAAATAATATTTCTTCCCTCCCATGAGAAAAAATCCATAACTATTTGTTATCTTTAGGCATCCAAAAGCTTTTATTCAAAGGATTTGGCATGAATAAACCTTATACATAAACCATTAAAGCAAAAGATTATGTTCAACTCATTCGGCAATATCCTCCGCCTTACCAGCTTTGGGGAGTCACATGGTAAAGGCATCGGAGGCGTCATAGATGGATTTCCCGCAGGCATCCGCATTGACATGGATTTCGTGCAAGCGGAACTGAATCGTCGTCGCCCTGGACAATCCCTTATTACTACGGCACGGAAAGAAGGAGATAAAGTAGAATTCCTTTCCGGTATCTTCGAAGGCAAATCAACAGGATGTCCTATCGGATTCATTGTATGGAACGAGAACCAACATTCCAATGATTATGATAATATGAAAGAGGTATACCGCCCCTCACATGCGGACTATACTTATAAGGTGAAATATGGAATCCGTGACTACCGGGGAGGCGGGCGTTCATCGGCACGCGAAACCATCTCACGCGTAGTGGCAGGTGCACTTGCCAAACAAGCGCTCCGCCAATTGGGAGTACGTATCACGGCATATACTTCACAAGTAGGCCCTATTCGCCTGGAAGAAAACTATACCGCTTATGACCTCGATTTAATAGAAACCAATCCAGTACGTTGTCCCGACCCGGTGAAGGCAAAGGAAATGGAAGAGTTTATTTTCAAAATCAAGGGGGAAGGTGATACCATCGGTGGTGTGGTGACCTGTGTCATCAAGGGGTGCCCGATTGGTTTGGGACAACCGGTATTCGGTAAGTTACAAGCCGCCCTCGCTTCCGGTATGCTTAGTATCAATGCCGCCAAGGCATTTGAGTACGGTGACGGATTCAAAGGTTTGAAGCAAAAAGGTTCGGAACAGAACGACGTGTTCTTCAATAACTGCGGACGTATTGAAACGAAGACTAACCATTCGGGCGGTATTCAAGGTGGCATCAGTAACGGACAGGACATCTTTTTCCGGGTTGCCTTCAAACCGGTAGCTACCGTGCTAATGGAGCAACATACAGTCAATCTGGATGGTGTGGACACGACTTTGAAAGCCCGTGGACGCCATGACCCATGCGTATTGCCCCGTGCAGTACCCATTGTAGAAGCAATGGCAGCCATGACGTTACTGGACTTTTATCTTATTGACCGTACGACGCAATTATAATACCTTATTATACATATGAACGAAATACAGAAATACATCTCAGAGAACGAATCAAAGATGCTGGAAGATTTGTTCAGCCTCATCCGTATTCCAAGTATCAGTGCAAAACCTGAGCATCATGATGACATGTTAGCCTGTGCAGAGCGCTGGGCGCAATTGCTGCTTGAAGCTGGTGCGGACGAAGCATTGGTAATGCCGTCAAAAGGGAACCCGATTGTTTTCGGAGAAAAGATAGTAGATCCAGCTGCAAAAACAGTACTGATATACGCCCACTATGATGTAATGCCGGCGGAACCACTGGATTTATGGAAAAGCGAACCTTTTGAACCGGAAATCCGCGACGGGCACATCTGGGCACGCGGTGCGGATGATGATAAGGGGCAGGCATTCATTCAAGTAAAAGCATTCGAATACATGGTGAAACATGGTATGCTGAAAAACAACGTCAAATTCATCTTCGAAGGTGAAGAAGAAATCGGTTCTCCCAGCCTGGAAGCTTTCTGTGAGGAACACAAGGAATTACTAAAAGCAGACGTCATTCTGGTATCAGACACCAGTATGCTGGGTGCCGACCTGCCTTCGCTGACAACCGGACTTCGCGGACTGGCATACTGGGAAATAGAAGTCACAGGCCCCAACCGTGACTTGCATTCCGGTCACTTCGGCGGTGCTGTTGCCAATCCTATCAATGTGTTGTGCGGCATGATTGCCAAAGTGGTAGATGCAGACGGACGTATCACGGTACCCGGTTTCTACGATGACGTAGAAGAAGTGCCGCAGGCAGAGCGTGACATGATAGCACATATCCCCTTTAACGAGGAGAAATACAAAGCTGCTATCGACGTAAAAGAATTGTATGGAGAAAAAGGATACAGTACGCTGGAACGTAACAGTTGCCGCCCGTCATTCGATGTTTGCGGCATTTGGGGCGGATATACAGGCGAAGGTTCCAAAACAGTACTTCCATCCAAGGCTACGGCTAAGGTTTCCTGCCGTTTGGTGCCTCATCAGGATCATCACAAAATTTCCCGCATGTTTGCCGATTATATAATGAGTATCGCTCCGGATACGGTAAAGGTAAAAGTTACGCCTATGCACGGTGGACAAGGATATGTATGCCCCATCACCCTCCCGGCTTATCAAGCCGCCGAGAAAGGTTTTGAGAAAGCTTTCGGAAAGAAACCGCTTGCCGTGCGTCGTGGAGGAAGTATTCCTATTATTTCGACATTTGAACAAGTTCTCGGCATCAAGACAGTGCTTATGGGCTTTGGTCTGGAATCAAATGCCATTCATTCTCCCAATGAGAATATTCCGTTGGATATCTTCCGGAAAGGAATTGAGGCGGTAGTAGAATTTCATTTGAATTATAAATGATAATTTATCGAAATGAAGAACTAAGAATGAAGAATGAAGAATTACCTTGCGGCATGCTTGCATAGCGCAGCCAAATTCTTCATTCTTCATTCATCATTCTTCATTAAATTATCATTTAGAATACGTCGTTCGCAAAACCTTAAATTCCGTACGACGATTTATCGCATTGCAAATCTCCTGCTGTTCCAGCGGGAGATTTTTTATGAACTCTTCTGTCAGAACATCCCCTTCTTTCAGGAAAGGCGCAGATTTAAGAGTAAACTTAGTAACGGTTTTAGGCTGTTGTTCGCCATATCCCTTGGGCGTCAGACGTTCCGGTTCAATGCCACCTTTGATCAGGTAACGCACCACAGATTCAGCACGACGCTGTGACAGGCGAAGATTGTAATCATCATTTCCCTTATAATCGCAATGTGCCGCCAACTCAATGGCAACACTCGGATTATCATTTAATAATTGTATCAGTTCGTCCAAAGCCACCGTGGATTCCGGAGTCAGATCGGCACGGTCAAACTCATAGAAGATATTCTCTATCAGTACCGGACGGGTGATGGAGGCCAAGGCAAATTCCAGTTCATAACGCCGGTCTTCGTCAACGTTCTCCGTCAGTAGCTCCTCCTTATCATTAAGATAACCACGACAAGAGGCAAGCAGGGCATAACGATGCCCCGGATTCAACTCTTGCGTAAAAGTACCGTCTTTCTTCACATTCATTTTCAGATAAGTTCCATCATCACCCACCAACGTAACGAGGGCTTCAGGCAACACATCTCCTTCCTTATCATATACCAGTCCTTTCAGAGTATGGTGTACTTCAGGATATTCAAAACTGAAAATATGATCCCAACCACGGGCATCTCCCCGGTTAGAAGAGAAAAAACCACGATTAGGGGCACCCGGTTCGAAAGTCATACCAAAATCATCACCCTGCGAATTTATAGGAGACCGCATATTCTCAATTCGCCAACCTTCTGTCAGACTGTCGGAAACAGCACGGAAAATATCCAATCCACCCATACCGGGGTGACCGTTGGAAGAAAAGTACAACGTGCCATCCGATGCAAAGGTAGGAAACATCTCATCACCGGAAGTATTTATGTCGGGGCCTAAATTATCAACATAGCCGAAGCCATCGCGAGTTACATTAATGCGCCACAAGTCCAGTCCACCTTGTCCGCCGGGCATATCAGACACAAAATAGAGATAATCGCCTGCGGGAGACAGAACGGGATGGGCTACGGAAGAAAGGGTATCATTCATGATGGCACACTTCTGAGGAGCTCCCCATTCGGCACCGGCACGTTGAGAGACGTAAATCTCGGCATAGGCAGGCGCATCGGGCAATGTCCGGCAACGAGTAAAATACATGGTTTTGCCATCTGCCGAAAAAGAACAGACGCCCTCTTCAAATTCACTGTTCACTTCGGAAGCAAGTGGTTCCGGCTTTTGCCATTGTTTCTTTTCGTTCCGTTTGGAGTGGAATATATCGGCGCTCTTCATTCCGGTGATACCATTCAGATCAGTCCCCTTCGCTTCATTGCGGGTAGAAGTGAAATACAGAACATCGGCATCGTCACCTGCATACATTGGAGAATAATCGCTACGACGGGATACGAGGATAGGAACACGCTTCACAATATGACGGGTAGGATTCTTTTTCCACTCCTGCGCCAATTGGCAGGAGGTCAGTCCTATATGTGCCAAAGAGTCTTTACGTTCTTTTTTATCAGAGAGTTGCCGAGCATAAACGAGGTAATTCTCATAATAAGGTATAGCGGCAGCATATTCACCATTCTTCCGAAGCATCTCTGCCAGATAGAAATGAGAGATTGTATCGGGATAGCGGTAACGAACCGCATTCATATAGGCAGCTTTGGCTTTCAATGTGTAGTTGATGCGCCGGTAACAATCACCTTGTTTATAAGCAAGGATTCCACGTTGCGGACGGTCTTTGGGTGAAGTACGGGTATAAGCCTGTTTGTAATGCCGAGCTGCATCAAAAAATTCTCCACGGGCATAGCTTTGTTCCGCCTGGCGCAAACTCCTCCCAGCCCCACAGGAAGTGAGGAGCAACATTGCACTGAGAAAAACAAATAAAAGCGGCCTATATAATCTCATGACTATATAAACTGAAAAGGCGGCACTTTATTGTATAATTCCCTTCTTCTCACTACATTTGCCAAACATCAAAACCCCTCATCCTATGAAAGACCTCAAAATTCAAGCCATCGGTTTAATGTCCGGAACCTCTCTTGACGGACTGGACGTATGTTGTTGCACTTTTCGCCGTGAAACCAAGAAATGGAATTTCCACATTGATTGTGCCAAAGGTTATGTCTATCCTGATGATTTAAAACAGAAACTTGGCACAGGAGCCCAGCAAATGACTGCACTCGAATTCATCACATTCCATAGTGCGTATGGTAAGTTTTTGGGAGAGCGGGTGAATGACTTTATGCGAGAGTTCAATGTGCACCCCGATATTATCGCTTCGCACGGGCACACTATTTTCCACGAACCTCAAAAGCGCATTATGTTCCAGATAGGTGACGGGGCGGCTATTGCTGCCGAAACCCGTATTCCCACCGTATCCGATTTCCGTCGTCTGGACATCATGCTGGGCGGACAAGGCGCCCCGCTCGTTCCTATCGGCGACCGGCTGCTTTTTGCCGATTACGACTATTGTCTCAATATCGGAGGTTTCTCCAACATCTCTTTTGAACAGGAAAACCGCCGTATAGCGTTTGATATCAGTCCCGTCAATTATGTCATCAATCATTACTGTCGGCAGATCGGTTTGGAATTTGACAAGGACGGAGAGATAGCACGGCAGGGATCTGTCTGCCAACCGCTTTTGGATGAATTAAACCGCATGGACTTCTATCATCAGACAGGGCCCAAGTCTCTTGGACGCGAATGGGTGGAAACATTAGTTTATCCAATGCTGGAGAAATACGGATTAAACCTGGAAGACAAGCTACGCACTTTCTATGAGCACGCTGCCTATCAGATAGAGCGTGTCATTACAGCTCATCCCCGACCATCCGGAAACAGCAAACTGCTCATTACCGGCGGCGGCGCTTTCAATAAATTCCTGATAGAGCGAATAGATGCACTTTGTCCTTGCGAAATAGTTATCCCCGAACGGTCTATCATAGAATATAAGGAAGCGCTCATTTTCGCTTTTCTCGGCACACTCTACATGGCAGACGAGCCCAACTGTCTGGCATCCGTGACCGGAGCTTCCATGGACAACGTCGGAGGAATGCTGTTTAAGTGACGCGGACTATGATTCAAAAGGCTTACGGAATGTACATCCGTTTCTCCATTCGGAACAACCGTAAGCCGTCTTACCTTTAATAATAGTTCCCTTGCCACATAAAGGACAAGTCTGTCCCTCAACAGCCTGTGTCTGAGAAGTATTTGCAAGAGGCGTTCCTGATTTTGCTCCAGGCGCATTGCCCATTGCCTCAGGCGCATCCGTTTTCGCCTCAGTTACCTTTTTGCGCGGTTTACTCTGCCGCTTGGGCTTCGAAGCATCCTTTTCTTTAGCAGCAGCTTTTCCATCCTGTTTCTTATCATTGGCAGATGCCTCCTGAACAGCCTTTTCAATCGTAATATGCCGGTTCGTATTATCCGAAAGCACACTCATGACAACTTCCGAAACCATCTGTTTCAGTTCCTCCAGGAACTGGGCGGCATTGTACGTTTTCTTTTCAATCTCACGCAGTTTCTTTTCCCAGATACCGGTCAGCTCGGCAGATTTCAACAATTCCTCATGGATAATCTGGATAAGCTCTACTCCCGTAGGCGTAGCAATCAAATTCTTCTTCTCCTTACGGATATAATTTCGCTTGAAGAGTGTCTCGATAATTGCCGCACGCGTGGACGGACGACCGATACCGTTCTCTTTCAGCGCATCGCGCAACTCATCGTTATCCACCAACTTACCCGCCGTTTCCATGGCACGCAGCAGGGTAGCCTCGGTATAAGGACGGGGCGGTTGCGTCCACTTCTCATATAGATCAGGCAGATGGGGGCCGCTTTCACCTTTCACAAATACAGGCAACACGTTCTCCTCCTCACCTATTTCCTTTTCTTCCTGCGACTGTGCTCCCGGAGTTCCGAAAATAACCCGCCACCCCGGTTCCAATATCTGTTTACCGGTAGTTTTGAATTCAATTTCCTCTACTACACCCAGCACAGTGGTAGTGGCAAACTTACAATCCGGATAGAACACAGCAATGAAGCGGCGTGCAATCAGGTCGAACACACGGCGTTCCATATCTGTCAGATTCTGCGGATGTTGTCCCGTGGGGATGATAGCGTGGTGGTCGGTGACTTTAGAGTTATCGAACACCTTCTTCGATTTCAATAAAGTAGTTCCCTCTAAAGGTTTTGTAAAGGTCTCATAGTCACGCAATCCTTTCAGAATGCCCGGACATTTCGGATAAATGTCATCACTCAGGAAAGTGGTATCCACACGCGGATAGGTGGCTACTTTCTTTTCATATAATGATTGGATAAGTTTCAAGGTTTCATCGGCAGAGTAAGCGAACTTCTTATTACACTCCACCTGCAAGGAAGTCAAGTCGAAGAGGCGAAGCGGAGCTTCCTTTCCTTCCTTCTTGGTGACATCCGTAATCGTAAAGGGAGAATTTCTGATTTGTTCCAGCAGAGCCATACCTTGCTCCTGACTGGTGATAGGATCTATTCCCCGATTTTCCTCCTCTTTTTTGGGTTTCTTTCCGGCAGCAATGGCTTCTTTGTTCTTCTCTGCTTCCAGAATGAGTTCTTCCTCACTCTTCCTGATGATGGCGGCAAAGGTAGTATCCCGGTACACCGTCTTCAGTTCCCAATATTGCTTAGGGACGAAGTTTTGTATTTCTAACTGGCGGTTTACGATGAGTGCCAATGTAGGCGTCTGTACCCGGCCGATAGAAAGTACCTGCTTGTTCTGTCCGTACTTCATGGTATAGAGGCGCGTAGCGTTCATCCCCAGCAGCCAGTCACCAATAGCACGGGACAACCCGGCTTCATATAAAGGTTGAAAGTCGGAAGCATCTTTCAATTTGGCAAAACCTTCACGGATGGCTTCTTCCGTCAATGACGAAATCCACAAGCGTTTCACCGGACAGCGTGCCCCGGCTTTCTGCATCACCCAGCGCTGAATCAATTCTCCCTCCTGTCCGGCATCACCACAGTTGATGATCATGTCGGCTTTCTGCATGAGGGCTTCTATCGTATGGAATTGCTTTTCGTAAGTGGGATTGCTGATGAGCTTAATTCCGAAACGGGGCGGTATCATGGGAAGGCTTCCCAGACTCCACGATTTCCAGTTCGGAGTATATTCGTGCGGCTCTTTAAGCGTACAGAGGTGGCCGAATGTCCAGGTCACCTGGTATCCATTCCCTTCAATGTATCCATCTCTCCTATCCTTCGCTCCCAATACATCAGCTATGTCACGCGCCACAGAGGGCTTTTCGGCAATACAAACTATCATTCATTATCTTTTTAACGGAGCAAAGGTACAAAAAAGGGGGGAATGATAAAAGAATAAGTGATTATCGATGGCAACAAAGTGGCATTAACACAAATGTGGTTACAGATGTATCATACAGAAGTAACGGATTTTTTATTTATAAAGTCAGAATATCATTTTATAATCTACCCCTATCTGTGATATATGTCGTACCTTTGCCGCACAATCATTAAATTAAAACTACAATGGAAAAAGAATCATTCGATTATTCAAAAGTTCCCCATAACTTTGGTCTGTGCGCGACAGCAGATTGCCCTCATGCCGACACTTGCCTACGCCGGATTACATACACTCATACGCCGGCAAGTGTTACTTTTCCGCCTACGCTGAATCCAAAAACAATTGAAGCCATGGCAGGGAAGTGCGAGTATTACCGTTCCAATAAGAAGGTACATTATGCAAAAGGTTTTGTCCGCACCACAGAAGCGCTGGCTGTCAGCGCATCCGGAACATTCCGCTACGGACTGATTGGCAGTTGGGGAATCAGACGATATTATCAGAAACGGAAAGGGGAGACTTTGCTGTCGCCTGCCGAACAACAAAAAGTGATTGCACTGGCCAAGAAGTTGGGTTTGCAACAAGAAGAGTATTTCGACAGCTATGTAGAGGAATATAACTGGTGACAAGGTTTCTTCCGTTCGCCACGTAACGGATGGATAGCAGCATCTTACAAGGAAACAGCCGTGCCCTCGGCAGGTGAATGATTTTCACCTTACGAAGACACGGCTGTTTCCTTTCGCAGTAACTTGATTTACCCCAAATGGTAACGTCATTTACATACCGAGGTAAAGGTCGTTACATACCGAGGTAAAGACCGTTACAATACGGGGTAAAGGTCGTTACATACAGCGGTAAATGCTTTTACATCGTGGCGTAAACAAAATGTAAATGCAATGCACTGATAATAAAGCACTAATAAAAAAAAGGCGGACTGCAAGTATCAAAACACCCGCAGTCCGCCTATTACCTTAGCGCCTCAGCGCCTTATCACTTCTTAAATTTATTCTTCATCCATCAGGATTTCCAGAATTTGGCAAGCAGCCTTAGCTACCGGAGAACCCGGACCAAAGATGGCAGCCACACCGGCTTTGTACAAGAAATCATAATCCTGTGCAGGGATAACGCCACCGGCAATCACGATGATATCTTCGCGACCCAACTTCTTCAATTCCTCAATAATCTGCGGAATCAGAGTCTTGTGCCCGGCAGCCAGTGAAGAAACGCCCACTACGTGAACGTCGTTTTCAACTGCTTCGCGGGCAGCCTCGGCAGGTGTCTGGAACAACGGTCCCATATCCACGTCGAAACCACAGTCGGCATAACCGGTTGCTACCACTTTGGCACCACGGTCGTGACCGTCCTGACCCATTTTTGCTACCATGATACGAGGTTGACGTCCCTCTTTCTTCGCAAACTTCTCAGCCAGTTCACAAGCACGCTTGAAGTCGCTGTCGTTCTTACTTTCTGATGAATACACGCCTGATATAGTTCTGATTACTGCTTTATAACGTCCTACAATCTTTTCGCAAGCATACGAGATTTCACCCAGCGTAGCGCGAACACGGGCAGCTTCAACTGCCAACTCAAGCAAGTTGCCTTCCTTGGTTTCCACACATTTGGTGATGGCCTCCAGTGCTTTCTGCACAGCTGCCTCGTCACGTCCTTCTTTCAAAGTCTTCAAGTTGGCAATCTGTTCCTGGCGGACAGCCGTGTTGTCGATTTCAAGAATATCAATCGGAGCTTCTTTCTCCAGACGATACTTGTTCACACCGACAATAGTCTGCGAACCGGAGTCGATGCGGGCCTGCGTACGTGCGGCAGCTTCTTCAATACGCATCTTGGGAATACCGGTTTCGATGGCTTTTGCCATACCGCCCAGCTTTTCTACCTCTTCAATCAGCTCCCATGCTTTGTGAGCCAGTTCGTTGGTCAGAGACTCTACATAGTAAGAACCACCCCATGGGTCAACGTTCTTGCAGATATAAGTTTCTTCCTGGATATAAATCTGAGTGTTACGTGCGATACGTGCAGAGAAGTCCGTCGGCAAAGCGATAGCCTCATCCAGCGCATTGGTGTGCAAGGACTGAGTATGTCCCAATGCAGCAGCCATAGCTTCGATACAAGTACGGCCCACGTTATTGAACGGGTCTTGTTCAGTCAACGACCAACCAGACGTCTGGGAGTGTGTACGGAGTGCCAGAGATTTCGGGTTCTTCGGGTTGAACTGTTTCACAATCTTCGCCCACAACATACGTGCAGCACGCATCTTGGCTATTTCCATGAAGTGATTGGTTCCAATGGCCCAGAAGAAAGACAGACGCGGAGCAAAAGCGTCGATGTCAATGCCTGCAGCAACACCGGCACGTAGATATTCAAGACCGTCGGCAAGCGTGTAAGCCAACTCGATATCAGCCGTAGCACCTGCTTCCTGCATGTGGTAACCGGAGATAGAAATAGAGTTGAACTTGGGCATCTTCTGTGAAGTATATTCAAAGATATCAGAAATAATCTTCATTGAGAATGCAGGCGGATAAATATAAGTGTTACGCACCATGAATTCTTTCAGGATATCATTCTGGATAGTACCTGCCATTTCTTCCAACTTAGCACCTTGTTCCAGACCGGCATTGATGTAGAAAGCAAGAATCGGAAGTACGGCACCGTTCATTGTCATAGATACTGACATCTTGTTCAAAGGAATACCGTCGAAGAGAACCTTCATGTTTTCCAGTGAGCAGATAGATACACCGGCTTTACCTACGTCACCTACCACACGTTCGTGGTCGGGGTCGTAACCGCGGTGTGTAGCCAAGTCGAATGCAACGGACAAACCTTTTTGCCCGGAAGCCAGGTTACGGCGATAGAATGCATTTGATTCTTCAGCTGTAGAGAATCCAGCATACTGGCGGATAGTCCAGGGGCGCAGCGTGTACATCACTGAGTACGGGCCACGCAGATAAGGAGGCAGACCGGCAGCATAGCCCAAGTGTTCCATGCCTTCGAGGTCTTCTTTCGTGTAAACAGGCTTCACTTCGATGTGTTCCGGCGTTTTCCAGTCAGTATGGATGCCGTTAGCCTTCTGCCACTCAGCACCGTTCACGGGCTGAAATGCGGCATATATGTCTAAGTTTTTAAAATCTTTTCTCATCTTACTTCAATAATTTAGCGTTGAACTCTTTCAATGTATCGAGTACATTGACACGGACATGGATGAAATTCTCGATACCGGCAGCTTTCAAGTCGTCCATACAAGCAGGAGCACCTGCTACAATGAACATAGCACGACCGTTCAGAGCCTGGAAAGCAGGAACAGCATATTCAGCATATTCATCATCGCTGGAACAAAGCACTACAATATCAGCTTTGGCAGCCATAGCTGCTTCTACGCCCTCTTCCACTGTGGGGAAGCCGAGGTTATCCACTACTTCGTAGCCTGCACAAGCCAGGAAGTTGCAAGAATATTGAGCGCGTGCCTGACGCATAGCCAAGTTACCGATAGTCAGCATAAACGCTTTCGGACGTTTGCCGCTGGCTTCCGTCTCAAGGCGCAACGCTTCAAATTCGCTGGCAGCACGGTCGAAATTCAATGCCGGAACATCTTTTTCGCAAGTATCCTGTCCGCCACCGCAACAGCAAGTAGCTTCGAGCGGTTTTTTGTCGCCCGCTTTTTCATTAAAGTTCGGGAACTGGTTGGTACCCAACAATACTTCACGACGCTGAGCTACTGCTTTATGACGAGTTTTATTGCTTTCGTTCACAGCAGCCTGCACTGTACCTGCTTTCACTGCGGCATAGAAACCACCGGCTTCCTCAACGGCAAGGAAAAGTTCCCAAGCCTGCTTGGCGATGGATACAGTCAGGTTTTCAATATAATAAGAACCGGCAGCAGGGTCAATCACCTTATCGAAGTGAGACTCTTCTTTCAGCAACAATTGCTGATTGCGTGCCATACGTTCTGAGAATTCATTAGGAGCATCGTAAGTCTTGTCGAACGGAGTAACCGTCATTGAATCCACACCACCCAGAGCGGCGCTCATGGCCTCGGTCTGTGTACGCAGCAAGTTTACGTGAGCGTCGAACAAAGTGAGGTTGAATGTAGAAGTCTCTGCATGAACGCGCATCTTGGCAGCACAACGGTCTTCTGAGTCATAAGAAGCAACGATGTTTGCCCACAACATACGGGCAGCACGGAACTTGGCTATTTCGAGGAAGTAGTTCGAGCTGATACCGAAGTTGAACTTAATCTTCTTGGCAACGAGGGCTGCGGGAAGTCCGGCAGCAGTCAGTTGGTTCATGTATTCATTACCCCATGCTAAAGCATATCCCAGTTCCTGATAGATGTAGGCGCCGGCATTGTTCAGCGTCAGGGCAGTCACATTCAGTACGCGGTATTTAGGCAGAGCAGCGGTTGCTTCAATCAGAGCTTTGGCAGTTGCCGACATGTCTCCTTTTTCTTTGCCTTTAGCCAGCATCTTGTCGAAGAAGTCATAGCCGATAGAACCTTGCAGCTTCGTCAGGTCGTAACCTTTCTTCTGGAAGTAAGCCACCAGAATATCTGCGAGTTCCACTACATGTCCCTGACAAGTGTAGAAGTTCAATTCCACACACTCAGCACAGATGCCTTCGAGCAATGTCTCGATGTATTCGGCATTGAGTTCTTTCGCCTTTACACGGAAAGCCAGCGAGTCAATACCTTTATTAAGGATATCCAGCGCTTTCGCGTTAGCCTCCTTGGGGCATTCCACTTTGATTTCCTGGCGAACCAGCCACTCGTTATTGTCTTTCTTGGTACCTCTGAGGTAGGGAAATTCACCGGGAAGTGCTTCTGTCGTCTTCAGTCCTTCGAGGTCCTCCATGCGGTAGAAAGGTTTTACCTTGAATCCTTCGTTTGTCTTCCAAACGAGTTTCTTCTCAAAATCAGCGCCTTTCAGGTCGGCTGTAACTTTCTCCATCCACTGTTCGGTAGAGGTGGGAGCAAAGTCTGAGAAGAGTTTTTCTTTACTGTCTGCCATAGTTTATTTAATAATTAAAAAGATAATTAGTAATCTCTTCATTTACCTATTTGTCGAAAATAGGACTTGCAAATATACTCAATAAGTTATAATAACAAGGATTTTTAAGTAAAATTCGCACGGAGTTTGACATTCTGACAAGGTTACTTTTAAATCGCTTCAACCCCGAGCCATTCGCGAACAGTATCTGAGACACACTTGCTCCACACCTTCTCCAGTGTTTCTCCACATACAGCTACCTCTGAGTGGAGAAACACTGGAGAAGGTGTGGAGCAAGTGCGCCTCGGGTATGTTCCTTATACAGTCCGCGAATAAAGCCCCTCCTCGCCACAACTCAAAGAAAAACTCCCGAAAACCCTTTGCCACCTCCCTTTTAATGCCTACCTTTGCGCGAAATTTCAACAAGCAAATAAAAAAGATAAACAAAGGTAACTATGGATTGGTTAGAGAGTTTGTTATGGGACCCTGCCTCCGTCGCCCATATCGTATGCTTATATGCATTCGTAATATCTGTCGGCGTACTTTTGGGCAAGATTAAGATTTTCGGGATATCACTGGGTGTGACGTTCGTGCTTTTCACCGGTATCCTGATGGGACATTTCGGTTTTACGGGTGAGACACACATTCTGCATTTCATCCGCGAATTCGGGCTTATTTTATTCGTATTCTGTATTGGTCTGCAAGTAGGACCGTCGTTCTTCTCTTCTTTCAAGAAAGGTGGAATGACACTAAACATGCTTGCCGTAGGTATTGTGGCACTGAATATCGCAGTAGCCCTGGCCATCTATTTCATTGACGGGGGAATTGATCTTCCCATGATGGTAGGTATCCTCTATGGTGCTGTCACCAATACTCCGGGTTTGGGTGCCGCACAGGAAGCATTGAACCAGTTGAACTACACAGGTGACCCCATTGCACTGGGTTATGCCTGCGCCTATCCGCTCGGTGTGGTCGGTATCATCGGTTCTATCATTGCCATCCGCTACATCTGCCGGGTGAATATGAAAAAAGAAGAGGATGAACTTTCTACACAGACTTCGGACATGAAGCACATGCCGCACATGTTGCATCTGGAAGTTCGCAACGAATCTATCGACGGAAAGAAACTACTCCAAATCAAAGAGTTCTTGGGACGTCCTTTCGTTTGTTCACGTATCCGCCATGAAGGCCATGTCAGCATCCCCAATCAAGATACTGAATTCCATATCGGTGACCAGGTGTTCATCGTATGCTCTGAAGAAGATGCCGAGGCGGTAACCGCTTTCATCGGTAAAGAGATTCAAGTAGATTGGGAAAAACAAGATATGCCGATGGTTTCACGCCGTATATTGGTGACTAAATCTGAAATCAACGGCAAGAAACTGGGCAGCCTTCATTTCCGTAGTATGTACGGAGTGAACGTAACCCGTATCAACCGTTCGGGTATGGACTTGTTTGCTGATCCGAATCTGATATTGCAGGTAGGTGACCGCGTAATGGTGGTTGGTCAGCAAGATGCTGTAGAACGTGTTGCAGGCGTACTTGGAAATCAGTTAAAGCGTTTGGACACACCGAATATCGTGACCATCTTCGTGGGTATCTTCCTGGGTATCTTGCTGGGTAGCCTTCCTATCGCTTTCCCGGGCATACCGACTCCGGTGAAACTGGGTCTGGCCGGTGGTCCGTTGGTAGTCGCTATCCTTATCGGACGTTTCGGACATAAATTGAAGCTGGTGACGTATACAACCATGAGTGCCAACCTGATGTTACGTGAAATCGGTATCGTGCTTTTCCTTGCCAGCGTAGGCATCGAGGCCGGTGAGCATTTTGTACAGACGGTGGTAGAAGGTTCCGGATTGTCATATGTAGGCTACGGTTTCCTTATTACTGTCATTCCATTGCTGATTATCGGTATGATTGCACGCTTCTATTGCAAAGTGAATTATTTCACGCTGATGGGATTGATTGCCGGTAGTAATACAGATCCTCCTGCACTGGCTTATGCCAATCAGGCATCTGGTAACGATGCTCCGGCAGTAGGTTATTCCACAGTTTATCCATTGACGATGTTCCTGCGTATTTTGGCGGGACAGATGATATTGCTGACGATGATGTAATGCACACGTTATAAATAAGAATAAAAAGAGAGATTACGCAAAACGCAATCTCTCTTTTTATTTCAATCAATCTCTATTTCACTTTATTTTGAGCTTCACAAACTCCTCGATGAAATCTATTGTCTTCTCTATTCCCAAAACAGACGAGTCAATGCAAAGATGGTAAGTCGCCGCAGCTCCCCACGTCTTATAACTATAATAATTATAATATTCAGAACGTTTCTTATCCTCCTTGTTCATCATATTTTCCGCTTCTTCCTCCGAGACGGAATGGGCGGCACACAAACGTGCAATACGGCTACTACGAGAAGCGGAAATAAAAATGTTCACACAGTTGGGATAATCACGAAGAATGTAATCAGCACAACGGCCTACAAAAAGGCAGGACTTCTCGTCAGCCAACTGACGGATGACATCACTCTGCACCTTAAAGAGCGCATCGTTACTCAGACAATTCTGAGTAGGCAAAGCGCCATCTCCCACAAACGGGAAACGCATACCGAAGAGTCCGCCAATAATGCCTTGCGAAGCACGTTCATCAGCTTTTTCAAAAAATTCACGGCATAGACCGCTTTCCTTAGAAGCCAGCGTTATCAACTCCTTGTCATAGAAATCGATGCCCAAACGGGCTGCCAGCTTCTCCCCAATCTCTTTTCCGCCGCTTCCCAATTGGCGACCGATGTTCACAACGAATTTCTTATTCATAGCTTCAATCTATTTGGTTTACTAATAGCAAAAGTAAGGATTTATAGGAAAGAAACAAAAAAATAATCAATACTAATTTTGCTGTTCCGCTTTTCTGAATTTACGGAACTGACTTATCAACATCACCATCGCTACCAGGCTGGCAAGCAAATCGGAGAACGGCATACTATACCATACACCTGCCGCACCGAAAAAGTGAGGCAGAATAAGCAGTGCCGGAAGCAGGAAAAGCATCTGACGGGTCAGGGAAAGGAAAATAGCCTTGCTTGCCATTCCGATACTCTGGAAGAAATTCGATGTCACCATCTGGAAACCAATGATTGGGAAGAATATAACCACAATACGCAATCCACGTGACGCGAGGGCTATCAATTCTTCATCGGAAGTAAAAATGGAAACCACCAGATCCGGCACAAGCATACCCATCAGAAAACCGGTGGTAGTGACCACAGTAGCAAAGATAATGGTCAGTTTCAATACGCGGGAAACGCGAGCGTACTGTTGTGCACCAAAGTTATACCCGGCAATGGGCTGCATACCCTGATTCAACCCCATCACAATCATTACAAATATAAATACCAAGCGGTTGACAATGCCGAATGCACCTATAGATAAATCACCCCCATGACGTTTTAACCCTTGATTGATAACAATTACGATAAAACATGCCGCCAGATTCATAAGAAACGGTGACATACCGATTGCCAACGAATCCATCACAATCTTGCGGCGCAGACGGAAAATGCCACGATGAAAGTGAAGGAGTTCATCTTTATTGCTGAATATCTTGAATTGCCACATTAGTGAAATAACCTGTGCAATGATAGTAGCGATGGCTGCTCCGCGAATGCCCCAGCCAAAGCCATAGATAAATAAGGGGTCGAGTATCGTATTTATGACCACTGTAGCGATAGTGGCATACATTGCTTTTTGCGGATGCCCGGAAGAACGGAGCACAGCATTCAAACCAAGATAAAGGTGGGTAACAACATTACCGAGCAAAATGATCTGCATATATTCACGAGCATACTTCACCGTCTCATCGCTACCACCGAAGAAATAAAGGATAGGGTCGAGAAACAACAATGTCACCACCGTAAACGCCAAACCCAAAACAATGTTGAGCACCAGCACATTTCCCAATATTCGCTGGGCAGTATCATAGTCTTTCTGCCCCAGTTTCACGGATACCAGCGTGGAAGCCCCCACTCCCACCAACGAGCCGAATGCTGCTGCAAGGTTCATCAGAGGAAAAGTAAGCGCCAATCCTGAAATAGCCATTGTACCTACTCCATGACCGATAAAAATGCTGTCTACCATATTATATAAGGAAGATGCCGTCATCGCGATAATTGCCGGCACGGCATATTGCATCAGTAGTTTTCCAATCTTTTCTGTTCCCAACGCTGTGGGTGCCTTTTGTCCTGTCATACCTATTTTCTTTTATTGAGGGCGCAAAGGTACTCATTTTCCGGCAGGTAAACAAGCAAAGAAGAAATCGAAACTCTAAAAGGATTGCGAAACCAAAACATTAAAAGAAAGAGAGCAAAAGCTAATAAATTTGCCAGAGAGAGCTTCCTGATAGTGTTAAAGTCCCGTCCGAGAGATGATTTTACTAAAATAGAATACGTTTTTCATACCTATTGAAAACTTTCCCGCTTACTTTTGTCCTCCAAATAAAAGAAATATATGAAAAACCTATCTTATCATCGTATCATTTGCCTGCTGGCGGGAATCTTTCTCACCAGTGCCGGACATGCCCAAATAACCGTCATACATGGTTCTACTTATGAAGAACGCAGTCACTCACTTGTAGACCAGATGTTACAGGCCCAACCTGCCGTCAATGGTAATATCAAATATGTATCTCCTTTCTATTTTGCCCGGTTATGGCGTGACCACGAAAAGGAAACTGCCATAAAAAGGCTAAGTGAGATGTACCAGTATCAGCTGGAACATACTGACGCATTCTACAACTCCGGTTCCGACATGGACTTCTTTGCTCATGCCACCATGCATGGATATATGCTCACCAAAGAAAAAATGCCCGACTCATTACGACAAAAGATCAAAGACTTTATGAAAATCGGTAAATATACCCGGGATAATGGTACACTGAATATGAAACTAATGCATCAAACCAGTGGGCTGCTGTGTGCAGAAGAATGGCCGGACTTCGTAGACGCCGATGGAAAGAACGCTCTCCAACTAAAAGAATTCCTTCATGACAGAATCATACATACTCTGAAACATTTCATTACTCAAAACTGTCCTGAAGCCGATGCCTTTACCTATTTAGGCACCAATCTCCAGTATGTCAGGATGCTCGCTGAGTTCTCGAAGGACGAAGATATACGGAGCAATGCCCTGAACACGTATCATCACATGATTGCACAACTGTTACTCCCCTGGAACCAAGGACTTTATTGTGCAAACCCTCCTCGCTGTAAAGGCTGGAAGAATCTATATACTGGAAATTTAAGTACCGGGGTACAATTAGTTCAACTGACCTGGCTATTTTACGGTTCACCGGACGAACGCATTATCTATCGGGAAGCGGCAAACAAAGATAATTTCGGCTGTTTCAATTTTTGGCTGGCTTACCAGCGTAACGTGAAGCCTCTTCCTTTTCTGCAATCTCTGAACAAGACTAAAAGTTATCCCTATGACTTTGAAGCCCTACGTATAGACAGCAAACACTATAGTTGCCGTTATACTTATCAGAGCCATAACTATGGCCTGTCCACTCAGACAATAGAAGCTTTTCCAGATAAACTAAAAGATTTCCAATACACCTACGCTTTCAAGGAAACTAAAAATATACACCTTGTATGGCAATCCGACTGTTCCGAAGCTTCCGTTTTCAGCGTATGCCATGATAACCCGGAACGTCCTCAGATTTATCAGAGTAACTCCAACAAACTTGGGTATGGGGAAAACCCTTACCATCGCGTATTCGGATATGGCAAAAGTGCTATTGGCATATATAATGTAGCAGAGAGTTATATGAATCTCCCCGTTTTCTATCAGATGTACGTACCTTTCAGTCGTAAGGGTATCAAGAAAAGGATTGTGAAGAAGATTAACGGCCTATCCTGGATACTATGCCATACAGGTTCCATGATGTTCGCTTTCGCCACTCCCGAAGACTGGAATTTTGAAACATCCGGTGGCAAATATGACATTAAAGAACATGATGTCCTTATACTAAAAGATAGAAAATGCCGTAGAGGTTCCTGGGTCTTGGAAACAACCGAAATCACAGAACGATACAAAGATGCGCAAGGAAACCTGAAAGCCGAATTAGAGAAATTTGCCAGCGATATCCAACAAAAAGTGAAATTTACCCGTTCTGCCGGTTATGAGACAAGCGACACACCAGGAATTTCATATACAAATCTACAGGGTAATACACTTGAACTGACATTCTTTTCTCCTGAAACAGCCTATAACGGACAGTATAAACTAAACGGTACCCCCAGGAAACTGAATACCGAATACATATCAAAAAGCAAGTATATGGAACAAAAAGCTGGTAGCAATATCCTATTATTCCACACTCCGGAAGGAACTAAATCTTTGAAGATGGAATAAAGTACCAAAGCTGGGAAAAATGGACTTTTGAGACCTTTTTCATAAGTTTTGAAACGATTTTCCATATCCCTTCATACCCCATCAGCTACTTTTGCAAATGAAAAACAAGCTTGCTTTAAGCATATTAAAGAAATTAATAGTATCTAAAAAATTTAATTTATGGAAAACAGAATCACACTCTCGAAATGTGTGGAAGGAAAGTCCCGATTTCTACTGACCTTATTCCTTCTATGCTTCTGTAGTTTTACTTGGGCACAAGTGAAAGTTACCGGTATTGTAACAGATCCATCCGGTGAAGCTATTATCGGTGCCAACGTTGTAGAAAAAGGTGCACCGGGAAACGGTACCATCAGTGACATCAATGGAAACTTTACACTGAATGTAAAAAGCAATAAGGCAGTATTGACTGTCTCATTCATTGGTTACAAAGACAAAACTGTCCCTCTCAATGGAAGTACCAATCTGAAAGTTATATTAGAAGAAGATTCACAGGCTTTGGATGAAGTGGTAGTGGTAGGTTACGGTTCAGTGAAAAAAAGTAATCTGACCACCTCCGTATCCAAAATGACATCCGATGCAATCGAAGGACGTCCGGTTACCAATCTGAGTGATGCCCTCTCCGGTCAGTTAGCCGGTGTACAGACACAGACCAGCAGTGGTATTCCGGGTGAAGAAATGCAAATTACCGTACGCGGTGTCAGTTCTATTAATGGCTCTTCCAATCCTTTAATCGTAGTAGACGGAGTGATTACGGAGAACATGAGTAATGTGAACCCTTCCGACGTAGCTTCCATACAAGTTCTGAAAGATGCAGCAGCCACTTCTATTTATGGTGCACGCGGTTCTGCCGGTGTTATCCTGATTGAAACCAAACAAGCTCAAAAAGGTGCCCCTGTCGTTAAATGGGAATCATATTTAGGTTTCCAGAATGCTGTAGGTCTGCCCGAAATGATGTCTCCCAAAGAATGGATGGCATACAACCTCTATCTGAAAAATGCAATGTGGCTCCAAAAAGATGGAAACAATACGCTGGACACGCCTAACAAGAACCGTCCAAGCGGTGACCGGGTAAACCCTGACTGGTTACTGAATCCGAATTCTGATACAGCAGATTGGACTTTACGTTCCGATTTACCTCAAACAAACTGGATTGACGCCATCTTGCAGACCGCTTTCACTCACAGCCACCAGGTTTCTGTCTCCAGCAAAGGCGACAAATATTCTATTTACGCTTCTGCCGGATACATGAATCAGGAAGGTATCGTGAAACATACCGGATACGAACGTTTCAACTTCCGTATTAACGCCTCAATGAACATTAATAAGTATATCAAAGCCGGTGTGAACTTCGCTCCTACAATTTCTTCACAAGACAGAGGCGAATCAGAAGGTAAAGACAAAGTTATCATGACTGCCTTGACCATGATCCCCACAATCGGCATTAACGAAGGTACTCGTTCCTTAGGTTTCAGTAAATTCAGAAAAGATGATGTGAATCCATACGAACGCCTTAAACAAGTTACCGACAGCAGAAATATCAAAAACTTCGATGTAGCTTCCTGGGTTGAAGCCTACATTATCAAAGGGCTGACTTTCAAGTCTATGTTCAACTATAGTTCTGACAACCGCATAGACGAATATTTCCTCCCGCTCGATGTCCAGAAAATGTCTGTAAAGAGTGCTACTGCCACAAGCAAAGTCATTTCAGGCAGTCGTACCGGTTGGCAAAATACATTAAGTTACGATTTTACTCTCTGGAAAAAGCACCAAATGAATGTCTTGCTGGGACAGAGTATAGAGAATCGCAGTATTTATACAGCCGACATGAAAGCGACCGACTTCCCGTTGGATAATGTTCCTACCTTGAACCAGGGTGCTACTCCGAGCCAGGCAAGCACCATGAAGAATATTGTTCGCACAGCTTCTTTATTCGGCCGTTTAAGCTATAATTATGATGACAAGTACTTAGTATCAGCATCTGTACGTCGTGACGGTTCTTCCCGTTTCGGACCGTCCAACCGCTGGGCTACCTTCCCGTCCGTATCTGCCGGTTGGAAAATAAACAGTGAAGAATTCATGAAAGATATTGAATTCATTTCTTTATTAAAGCTCCGCGCTTCCTGGGGTATGTCCGGAAATGACCGTATCGGTTACAGCGACTATGTTTCTACATTTACCACCGGCAACGTGGCTTATGGAAATACTTCTCAAATAGCTATTTATCCGACCAACTACGCTAATCTGGATCTGAAATGGGAAACAACCAAAGCATTTGACTTCGGTTTCGACCTTTCTTTATTCAGAAACCGCATACAGTTGAATGTCGATTATTACATCAACCGCACGGACGACCTGTTGTATAACTTACAATTACCCGCAGCTACCGGTTTCAACAGCATGCGCACCAATTTGGCATCTATTGAAAACCGTGGTTGGGAAATAGACCTGACTACAGCCAATATCAATACTAAATCATTCAAATGGTCAAGTACATTAAACCTTTCCGGAAACAAGAATAAAGTGCTGGATTTAGGAGGTAACGACGAAATCATTACTGATGCATGGAATGCTCAGTTCATCACCAAAGTAGGAGGACCTATTTCTCAGTTCTACACTTATAGAACAGATGGTCTGCTGACCGAAGCCGATTTCGAAGTTGGGACTGACGGACGCTACAATCCTAACAAACCGTTGGTTCCGACCGTAAAAGGAAAGAAGCAAAGACCTGGTAATGTTAAATATGTGGATACTGACAATAGTGGTTCTATCGATAACGACGACAGAGTAGCTTACGGTTCTAACGACCCCGACGTAATGTTTGGTTTCACTAACCGATTCACTTACAAAGACTTTGAATTAAGTATATTCCTTCGCGGACAGATAGGCGGTAATGTACTTTGGATTGGTGCCCGTAATCTGGACACCGGCGGTAAGTATGGAGCCAACAATACCCTGAAAAGATGGTTACACTGCTACAAAGAAGATTATCCTAATGGTAATCCGATTCCTACCGAACTGGGCATAGATATGTCATGGGATGGAAAAACACCAACTCCTTATGGCTTGGGTGACAACTCTGAACAGGATGGACAGTTGCATAGAACAGACCTGGAAATCTTCGATGCTACTTTCCTGCGTATCCAAAATATCAGTCTGGCTTACAATATGCCTAAAAAATGGTTGAATGCACTGGGAATCAAAGCAGCCAAGATTTACGGAACAGTAGAGAACCTGCACACCTTCACCGACTATATCGGTAATCCGGATACCAATAGCTACAGTACCAATCCGATGCTCAGAGGTGCAGATTACAATACATATCCGCTTTCAAGAAAATATATATTTGGAGTCAACGTAACCTTTTAATCAGTAACGATCATGAAAATTATAACAAAAATAGCAGCTGTTTGCTGCATGTGGGCACTCTCCTCCTGCGACAGCTATCTGGACGTCAATCAACCGTCCATATATACAGACCAGAGTTTATATAAGACCCCTGCTGATTGTGAGGCTTCCATCGCCGGAGTCTATTCACAGCTACAAACTATCTATAACCGTAATTATCTGGAAGCAATCGTATTAAGAGAAGATGCTATTAAGAATATGAATAATAACATCACCCGCTTTACAGACACCTCTACGGAAAAAACTTGGGAAACCGCATGGAAATCTCTTTGGGTATTGGTAGCTCGCAGCAATAAAGTACTGGATAATATTGACCGGGTGGTTTTCTCTGATGAGAGCCAGAAATCCCATATTAAAGGAGAAGCTTACGCTATGCGTGGATTAGCTTATCTGCAATTTGCCTGGTGTTGGGGAGGTTCTCCGCTGATAACCACTGATCTTTCACTGGCAGAGCTACGGAAAGTAAAACGTTCTTCACAAGAAGAGACTTACCAGCAAGCCATCAAGGATTTTGAACTGGCCTACGAAATGCTTCCTGAAAAAAGAAGCGGAACAGAAGTGGGACGTATTACTAAATATGCAATGGCCGGTATGCTGGGACGTACCTACCTGTATATGCATAACTATACCCAAGCTGCCGAATGGCTGAAGTTAATAGTGGAAAAAGAACCTTCTTTGTATAAGATGGCCGCCAATTATGAAGATTGTTTCGATGACAGTTTCGACAATACTTCAGAACGTGTATGGGAAGTGCAATATGTCGGCGGTTCTACCGGCAAGGCGTTGGGCATCAGTCAGACTTTCAATAGTATGTTGCTCGCATCCAGCATAAATCTTGAAAAGGACGCTCCTTTCCTTCACAACGTAACATTCAAGGGACCTTCAGGTACAGCACAAGTATCCGAATCAATCTGGGGAGAAGGCATTTATGAAGATGGAGACATCCGTAGAGCTGCTACCATGGTTAACAATCTTTATTACGATAAAGACTATCAGCATGAGGACACATATACAGCGCGTAAGTTCCTGAAAGCTACGCAGACCAAACCCGGAGCATATGATGAATGGGGAAATAACATTTCTATCCTCCGTTATACCGATGTTAAATTAATGTACGCCGAGGTACTGAATGAAATTAATTATTCAGCCAACATCACTACTATTCTGTCCATTATCAACGAAGTGCGTAAAAGAGCCGGACTGGAAGCTGTTGATGCAACCAGATTGAACAGCAAACAGGCTACTTTCGATTATATTGTTCACGAACGTTTTATCGAATTCTGTTACGAGGGAGTTCGTTGGCCTGACCTGATTCGTTGGGGACTTGCAGAAGAGGCTATGGAAAAGCACTTCTCTCTCAAAAATGAAGGGTTTAACACAGCCACTCAGACTCCGATGTACACCATGGAAAAGCGTAACCTCCTAGCTCCGATTCCACAATCAGAAATCAACGCCTATGGAGACGAAAACATAATGTGGCAAAATGACGGATATTAAAATCCGGCAATGAAATAAGAGTGTATATATAGTGTTGGGCAAGCCGGAAAATCCGGTTTGCCCAATCTTATAATAAATCCAGTAAAAAAGAGATTCATCATGGTAAAGAAACTGTTCGTCCATATCCTTTTTTGTTTTTTGGGAATTATTTCCGCATACGGTAAGCCGTTTTTTAAGATGGATAAAGATCCTTTGTCTATTGCCGTCGAAGCATTTGATAATCAAACCCATTCATATAGTAAAGAACGTATCCAAAAAGAGATTAAAAACCGTAATGTTCGTTGGACCACCCACCTGATGACCGCCGCAGGTACATTCTATGAAGCGACCGGACAAAAACGCTTCCTTGACATGGCCGAAGAAATTTTCCGGTCCGCTATCACCGCTTGGGAAAAAGACGAACAATTGATGCAAGGACGGGATGACTTCTTTTCCACCCGTAATGTAGCCGCTACCTACAAACTGCTAAAAAAAGAAGGACGTCTAAAGGGTAATGAAACCAGAAAAACCGTCATTCGTTTTGCTGACCTGCACTTCGAACCTCACTTCATTACTGATCATAATCAAGGTCAGGAACGCGCCTTAGGTTTCACCAGAATGTACAATCTCTTTCCGGATGCTCCCAATGCAAAACTATGGAAAGCATATACGGATACAATGTGGAATTTCTGGTATAATAATAAAGATGTGGATGAAACAGCAACCTTATATTCAGCCATACATCTGAATGACATCATCACCATTGCACAAGAAAGCGGACGTACCAAATTGCTGCAAACTCCTGAAATTGAGAAATGGTTTTCACGCTACCTGCATCAACAGGCTCCCAGCGGCTACATGCCGGAGTATGGAGATGACTTCTTCTTCGCCTATTTTGAATGGATTGTTGTTTTTGAAAAGATGGCGCGTCTGACCGGTAATGCAACTTATCACGAAGCTGCTCGGAAACTATATAAAACAGGACTTCCTAACTTACCCGAAAAATATACGAAACGCGGTTGGTTCTTACGTGATGCCTGCGAATGGGCATCAATCGCCGAAATCGCTCTATTACCACCATTCACACCGGCAACATCCACTCCGGACTGGGGAGCTATGGTCACTACACGTACCAACCGGAAAGGGCAAAATGGCATAGCGGATCAATTGTTACTGGCCGCTTCGCACACTCCGGGTGCTCCCTTTGTGATGAGCGACCTCTATGCAGAAGGCTCACACAAACACCCCAACCTGCGCGGAACCATCAACTATTTCGAAACCAATTGTTGTCCGCACTTTCATGGCGTACAACGTCATGCCACAGATATGCGCCACGGCAACACAGTTCTCCTTATGAAAGAAGAGATAAATGGTTTTCCATTCGGCGAAGGCTCTAACCGTTGGCTGACTAACCGCTGGTTTACGGATTGGATTGATTTCAGCTCGTCCACACATATATCGGAACACAATCCTCAAATGCGAGGATTCCAAAGCATCACTTTTCGTTTTCAAAACGGCCAGCCGGGCGAAGTCATCTGTATCGACAATGTCCGTCTGCATGGCAAGGCAGGTGAAAAGATACTGCATGATTGTGATACACTGGATGCATGGGGAGATGATGTGGAACTTGTAGATAATGAAAAAGGAGGAAAAATGATACGCATTACGTTGAAAGATAATGGAATTCATTTCTTCAACCTGAAAGTTGCAGCAGATTTTAATTTGGACGATTACCGATATATTGGCTGTGACTGGAAACACATGGCTCCCGACGGCAGAGATAAATCTTCTATAAGTTTCAAGATAAGAGCATACAACAAAGTAAGGAAACCGGTAGAAGACTATGTACACGAAGAAGTCGGCGTATTATTCAACCCCAATATTGTACAGACGGCAAAAGCTGAAAATAAAGACAAAGACTCATACGGTGAAATCATCCTGGATAATCATTGCGTTGATGGTTCGACTTTGCAACGCCGCATGGTGCTGACTGCTGAGGGTGTTCTCATAGTACAAGATCATCTAATCCCAGGTGAAGGAACCGACGGTTACACCGCAGGAAGTATCTGGCAACTGTATCAGATGGATGAACATGGTGAAAACTGGTTCAGTACCCACGGAGGAAAAAAGATATATAGAGATGCTTCAAATGCCGGACAGCCATGGAAAGACACTTTGGGAAAAGATATAGAAGAAAGGCAACTACTGGTTTATTTCGAGAAACACCCCAAACGTAGTTATGGTTTTCAGAAACAGGAATATACCATACAGCCTACAACCGTTTTCTCCAAGCAATATGTCACTCCGTTCGAACCGTTGACCTTTGTTACCATTGTAATGCCTTACCATATAAAAAAGAAAGCTACAGACATTGCTAATTCACTATCGGTAAGAACCCGGAATGAATGCAGCACCATTGAAATTAAAAACAACAATAAAAAAATCACAGTTCAAATTGATACGAAAGGAAACTGGAATGTATTCCGTAAATAACAATATAAAAAGTGATTATATTATCATGATTTGCCTATTTTGCATTATCTTTAGAGGCCAAATTTATAAGTTGAATTTTATGTTTCCGAAGATGATGCAGAATATTGCAAAGCGCCTATTCTTATTGTTTATACTCTTATCTGGGTTTATTGCCGCATCGGCTCAAAACGTTACACTCAACAGTTATTCCGTAAAGGACGGACTGTCCAACAGTACCGTAAAAGCTATCTGTCAAGACGCTAAAGGATATATTTGGATTGGAACTAAAAACGGATTGAACCGTTTGGATGGCTATGAGATAAAAAACTACTATCATTTACCAAGTCGGGAAGTCAAACAGCCCAATGATATCGTGAGTATCACCCAATTATCAGACGGTCTTTTCTGGATCGGCACCTTTAGCGGAATTGTACTTTTCGATCCTATGCAGGAGAAATTTATTGATTTACAGGAACGATACGCAGGGAAAGAGTTCCCTTCATCCGTTGTCGTCGGTCTCCATGAAGATCCTAAAAAGAACATCTGGGTAGCCACCAAACAAGGATTGTATGTGTTTAAAAATAACGGCACCTGTTCATATGTAAAAGACCTGCGTGAAACCTATATCCACATGATGGCCGTAGCAGACCCATACGCCTTGTTGCTGGATGTTGTTAATCAAGGATTGGCACTCTATGATGTAAGAACCGAGCGCTATAAGATTCTACATAAAAATGAAAAACGTTTTTCTCTGATGAAAGGCTTCACGGACAGTAAAGGACGTATCTGGTTGGGAGAAGAATTGAAAAACTTTTACCGATATTTTCCAAAAGAGGAAGAGATAAGACCGGTCTCATATACGGTTCATCCGGATGTACCGATAGAGAGTAACTATATCCATGATATCACTGAATATAATGATTCTACATTACTTCTTGCAACCGATCGGGGATTGGTAGCTTATGACATAGCGCGTTCCGTCTTCTATACCGAAATTAACCAGCACTTATCTATAAACGACCGCATGATGACAGTTTATAAAGATAAGCAGGGGGCATTATGGATGGGGACATTCAGCCAGGGAGCCATCTATTACCATCCCCAATTGTTTACTTTCACCCATCATCCACTGACAGCCTCAACGAAACCAGCTACGGGAATCCAGGTAGTAGGTTCACTGGCCGAATCTCAGGGGAAATTATGGATTGGACATAGTAAAGGGCTGATATCAATGAATTTGACTCACTCCAACCAAATAGAAGAAGTAAATATTTCCGGAAATAATTCTCCAAAACATGATACGGATTTATATTATGTCTATCAGAATTCCAAAGATGAGCTGTACCTCTATTTTTTAAATATGGGAGTTTATTCACTGAACCTGAAAACCAGTTCTATCGCCAAAGTCATTACTCCTATGACCGGTGAAGAGCAAATCCGTGCAATGGCAAGGGACGCAGAGAATCATCTGTGGATTGCAGAAGATGATTTATCATATTGGGATGAAAAAACACAAAAGTTAGACCGGAACCTTTCGACCAATTATAACGCCGCCACCCGATATATGTTGACGCAAGATATTTTACGCCACGGAGACGACATGATAGTAGGGGTCCGCACAAATGGTTTATGGGTATTCAAATATCAACCGGAAAACCCGGAGCACTATTTCAAAGGCGAACGTACCGCTTTTGAAGAACTAAATGATAAAAACATAAGTGTACTCTATGAAGACAATACAGGAAATATATGGATCGGTACATACGACAACGGATTATACAAATGTAATCTTGAAAAACAAAAGATACACCACTATAACAAGGATAATGGACTGGTACATAACTCTATCTGTGCAATATTAGAGGAGCGTACAAGTAAAGATATATGGGTATCCGCCATCAATGGTCTATCACAAATCAAGCCTGATGGAACCATAGTCAATTTCACTCGTGGAAACGGTTTTCCATTGAATGAAGTTTCACACAAATCGTTAGTACAAGCCAGTAACGGACACATCTATATAGGTGGAAACAACGGACTGGCGGAGTTAGACCCAGCACGCCTTTCACATAAACAGGTGACAGCCCCATTGGTACAAATATCATTGGTGGAATCATTAAATTCAAAAAATGCACCCGGACATATTGAAATCAACAACTTTAATAATGATAATAAAATAGATCTCCCTTATGATAATTCATCAATCCGGATCAAATATTCAGCACTTGACTTTATCTCTCCCAAAGGTTACAAATATGCCTATCAATTAAAAGGAATGGACAAAGAGTGGCATTATATCGAAAATAATGAAGTAATCTACTCTAACCTGCCGGCCGGCAAATATGTTTTCAGTATCAAGGCATGCAATAACGAAGGAATCTGGAGTACGGTGGAAACAACAATTATAATTTCAGTTCATCCCGCATTCTGGGCTACCTGGTGGGCTAAAACCATATATATCTTATTTATCATTATCTTTTTAATGGTATTAGCCCGTTACTTCTACGAAAAGAAAACAGCCAAGTATAAACAAAAGATTGAGCAGATAGAAAAAGAGAATATCGAGAAAAACTACCAGATGAGAATTGAATTATTCACCAATTTCTCTCATGAATTACGCACCCCGCTTACATTGATAACCGGACCGGTAGATGATATCATCAATAATGAGCAACTCCCTTCCAGTCTCAAATACCCAATGAAACAGATACAAAAAAATGCGAATCGTCTGTTGTTGCTGGTAAATCAGCTTATGGATTTCCGTAAGTTAGAACATGGAGCCATGCAATTGAAACTCAGCAATCTGAATGTAGCGATATTCATCTCCGAACAGATTGACAGTTTCTCTGAGTTACTGAACAAGCATGAACTGACCATTTCATATTCTAACAATTACTACGGAAACGATTTGTGGGTGGATGTAGACTTAATGAGTAAAGTTATGTTCAATCTACTTTCGAATGCCATCAAGCACTCTCCTAAAGGAGGAAAGATCCAATTGACATCCAATGTCGAAGAATATTGTGTCATATTCTCAGTAAAAGATTGTGGAGAAGGCATCTCCCCTGAAAACCAATCGAAAGTTTTTGACCCTTTCTTCCAAATAGGAAACGGAAACAAAAATGAAATGTTTGGTAGCGGTATCGGGCTAAACCTTGTACGGTATGTAGTAAAATTGCATTCTGGTAAAATCTGGCTGGAAAGTACCCCCGGACAGGGAACCACTTTCTTTATACGCCTACCACTAGGAAAAAACCACTATAATAGTTCCAATGTAATATACACTGACCAAGCCATCACCCACACACTGAAAGTAGAAAAAAACAGTGTGCTATCTGTCGATCCGGAATATCATCAGGAAATGCCCGAAGAATCCGACAATCGTTTAAGAATCCTGGTAGTGGAAGATGATGAAGACATGCGCCAATACATTGTCTCTAAATTATCAAAACTCTATAGTGTACAGGAAGCCCCCGACGGTAAGAAAGCCATAGAAATTGCAAAAGAGCAGATGCCCGATTTGATAGTCAGCGATATCATGATGCCTGTAATGGATGGACTGGAACTCTGCCGCACCGTAAAAAATGATATGACTTTAGCACATATTCCGGTGGTTCTACTAACAGCCAAGAGTCTGGAAGAACATATAAAAGACGGATATCAGGCACTGGCCGATGATTATATATTAAAGCCATTTAATGCACAGATACTATTGGCTAAGATAGAAAGCCTCATCAAAAACAGAGAGAAATTAAGAAACATATTCTGTCAAAAACTGGGCACGACAGAAGTACCGGTAAGAGAAATCACGGTGGAAGATCCATTCATGAAAAAACTGGTAGAATTAATTACAGAAAATGCCCAAGATCCGGATTTATCAATGGAAGTACTATATAATAAACTGGGAATGAGCCGTACACAGTTTTTCCGGAAAATTAAAGCAATCTCTGACTTGTCACCCAATAAACTAATACTAAATATCCGGATGAAAATGGCCGTAGAAAAATTACAAGCCGGTGGAATGACTATTGCAGAAGTCGCTTATGAAGTAGGCTTCTCCGATCCGGCTTACTTCAGTAAAGTTTTTAAATCCGTATTTAATCAAACCCCTACAGAATACATCAAGAATATTGGCAAATAACCGGTTGTAGGTCTAAAATACAAGCCTTTGACACTATTTTCATAGCCTGTCAAAGGCTTTTCGCCTAAGTTTGCAAAAAAAAAATCAGGCAAGTTTATGACCATGAGAAACCACATTATTGCATTATTGCTGATACTGTTTTCCGCAAAAGCGAACTATGCACAACAGCCAGTTGTGTCCCAAGAGAACCCGATGCAAATCTCTCGGAGAGATTGCATCAACTTATCTATATATGATTGGCCGCGTACACTCCTTAGCTATCCGGTTTGTTTTTCCGAAACCATACAATCTGAATCAGAATTAGACCTTTTTGATAATAAACAAGGTAAATCCATCCCGTTCCAGTTATCAGACAAAGTCATTGACAATGGAAAACTAAAATCCGCTGTTATAAATTTCTTCGCAGAACTGCCAAGCGGAGGAGAATTTAACTATACACTATATGTACGCAAGGGGAATGCTCCCCGACTAAGTTCACCTGTTACCCTCCGGAAAGGAGTAACAGCCTGGCAAATCAGCGACGGAAGTTTTGGAGTAGAAATACCTGCCGGAGGTATTTATCAAAACAAGATTATCCCCGCCCCCATTATTTCCATACTCAATAATCAGCAAAAAATAGGTGATAATAAACTCCACGCCGGACACCATAACGTCAAAGAAGTAAAAACCTCCGTTTTAGAATCCGGAGACTTATTTGTAGAATGTGGAATACTCTACCTATTGGACAATAATTCTTCTTATTATGCCAAAATAAAAATCATACAAGGTTATCCTTTTGTCATTCTGGATGAACAAATGGAAAATATCTCAAAGCAAGACGAGATATTCGTTGATATGGAATGGAGTAACTTCCACCCTACCCGCCGTTACGGTAACTGGGACAGACAAAAGGAAGTATCAGTAGATGGAGGTTTACCTATTGATAAACCAATATATACCAACTGGAGCCAGGAGGACCCGCACTGGACAGGGATGGGCTGGATAGAAAAGCCTGCCGAACAAATGTTATACCGTCTCTTACCTTTCGGAGGAAATTCCACCCGCGAACAAATACCTGTAATTTCGTTTTGGGAAACTCAGAATGCAGCCAGAGAATTAGGAGTGTTTGTATATGACCATAACCGTTGGGACGACCAACAATATGGAATCTGGCAACCGACTCCCGATTTATCCGTATATTTCCGCTATGACAATCAGAAATTACACTTCAAATACCCCCTTCATAGTGGCAGCCGGTCTACAGCCATAACCCTCTATACTATCGAAGAGAAGCAGGGGCTGGTTGACAAATTCAATAAATGTATTGACAAAATAGCCATGAAAGGTGGTGCAGACCATTCCAACGAGATGGGGTTCCGCTATGCAATGCTGTTGCACCGCCAATATGCGCTATTAAATTTAAATAGGGTGAAAGATTGGATTCTGGAGTATCCGGTAAATGCCAAGCATCCGGATACTCCCTTTACTGGGAAAGCAGGATCACCGACTGCTGAAAAATTCTATCAGCAGATAACAACTTCTCCAATGGCCTACTATATGACCGGGTTAAACGGATTTCCAGGCATTCACTCCATATCCCACCGTCCGCTTTTTGGTAGCTGGGTGGAAGATTATCTGGCACTTTACAAGCAACTGACAGAAGAGCAGAGAAAGACAGTAGACGGTCTGTTGCTAATATCTGCTTATGTCAACACTTTAGAAGCAATGAATACCATCCGCACGTCATTGGCCGGAACCGCTAACATGGCAGCAGACGGTTGGGCGGTACCGGGCCAAATGGCTTTTCTCTATCCCGAACACCCCATGGCTAAAGAATGGGCCGATTTTTTTGAAAAAACACTTGAAATATACGGTCTCTTTTATACCCGTCCTGACGTGAAGGCCTTTGAATCCAACGGCGGTCGCTGGGTGGAAAGCATGGGTATCTATAACTGGGCCTTTTTAAGACCGACTTCCGCCACCCATATCGCCCTGCAAAAATCAGACAGTAAAAATCGTTTTGCCGGAAAATATATGGTACAACGGGGACATTGGATGCTGGACATGATGACCGCTCCGGTTCTATACGAAGACAAAAATGGAAAAAGCCTGGAAAGATGTTATCCGCCACACGGCGCTCATGGAGGAGGAAGAATCGTTCCGCGATATTGTTCAGTTTATCAGTTAGCGGACTGGATGCAGTATTATGACCCGTTGCTTGCAGAAAATTTATATTGGACCGGCCCGATGGGTCCCGGTGTGGAAACAAAAGAAACTCATACCAACTGGAGTAGCGTCCACAAAAAACAATACCCAACCATAAACAAGGGAACTAACCCACATCTGAAAAGTACCAAATACACAGGGCATGGTATTGTCCTGCGTGCAGGAGTGGATACGGACGAAGAACTATCCATCCACTTAAATCAAGTGGATAAAGGTCCCAACTACCGTTGGGGGCACCAAGGACAAGGAAACTCCGGCGGACTCTACTTTTATGCAAAAGGTAAAATCTATACAGGACATGAAAATGAAGTGGTAGGCGACCATGTACAAAACAATCTGGACGGCATCACCAATTTCGGAGTCATGAAAAACGGAGCATTCTGCAATATCGGAATGAACGAACTTGTAGCTCCACTTTATGATTTAGGAATTGCCCAATTAGCCGAACTTCGTTCAGCCCAGGGAGAAGACAGTTTTTCCTGGCCGGAATACTTGTCACGTAGTATAATGCTGATAGGTACAGATTATTTTTTGCTCTACGACCAGACCGGAACCAATTGGAGAGCAGCCGCCCGTTTCTCCTGGTTTGTTCAGAAACAAGATGAATTCCCACAAATCGTTTTCTTCGGTAAAAAAGCACGCCCGGATCATTGGACTAAGGGAGAAACAAACAACTCCAAAGGTTTCTATCGCGATGCGGACGGCTCATTATTAACTTTGGTTTCACATAAAAAAGGCGCGATTGACGTCCTGTATGGCAAAATGGTCAATCCCTCTTTACTGAACAATACGAGTATTTATGAATTCGTGCCCGCAGAAAAAGGTGCAAGGACCGATATATTGCATATCAAAGCTCCACATAGTACGGATATTATTTTCCGCAACGGAACAGAGATAAACTATCAGACAGACAAGGAATCATTCACCGGCGAAGCTGGAATCATCCGCAGAATGAATGACGGTACTCTTCAACTTGCCTTGATGAAAGGTACAGTTCTTTCCGCCGATGGTCTCTCTATCGAATTATCGAAGACCGGTACGGCTATCGCTATGACCCGTACCGGCATCAATACTTGTAAAGGATGCTACAAAAGTGATGGAAAAGCCAGCCTGACATTAAAGGGAGTATCCGATGGTAAATTATACATTGATGGCATCGCACAGCAAGGAACTGCCAACATCCTTTTACCCGAGGGAGAACATTCTATAGAATACGCACGCGAAGCAACCCCTATGCCTACCCGGATTATTGATACCGAATATTCCCCAAACGGCACACTTGTCTATCTGGATATACCGACATCAGCCCGGAAGGTAAAAATAGAAATATCCCGGGATAATGCCCAAACCTGGGAAGAAGCAGGCATTACAGCCCAATCAACATATAAGTTAGCACCGCAACCGGTCGGAAAGATACATATACGGGCAATATCTGTCAACAAAAAGCATACTGCCAACTTTGCCCAGGAGTATCCAGTCTACACCACAGACCAGGCACCACACTACCCGGAAGGTTTACACCTGAATCTGGATAGTGGAAAAGTAACCCTGTCATGGGGAAATGTCTTAGGTACAAAAAAATATCGTATTTACCGGAGAAAAGCCGGAGAAAAAGACTTCACACTCATATTTGAAGGTAAGGCTAACCAATATACCGATACAAAAGTCCCCGGAGTGATCAAAGCCTGCAAATTACCCGGCAAACTGGACAATCCAAATCTTGCCGGTGATTCATTCACTGTTTACGAATATACCGTTACAGCCGTCAATGGATACGGTGAAAGCGTAAAAGCTCCGATTGCCGACACTCATCCGGCATCCTGGGCCAATTGGTATCCGGCTACAGAACTGAAATACAAACGTACCTCTGCATTCTGGATGGAACCTTACGTTTCCTCAGCTATGACACCTGAGAAATATTATCCGAACTAACAATATAAAAAAATACAAGAAAATATGAGAAGTAAATTATTCACAGCAGTATTGACAGCATGGGCCTTGGCATCTTGTACCCCCAAAGAATGCGGGTATTTTGACAATCTCCCCCAGGAAGCCGATCCTATCAAAATTGGAAACAAAATTACCAACCGGTTTTTGGAACAGGGACATTCCCAATATGGTAGCCCGCTACGCGTTAATGAACCGAGGACACAAATCACTTATCCTGACGTGTGTACTTGGTTAGGAGGACTTTGGTTTGCCCAGGAGACAGACAACAAAGAACTTACCGAACGTCTAAAAGCCCGTTTCGAGCCTCTATTTAGCTCCGAAGCCTACCTGCAGCCCAAACCGAACCATGTAGACAATAATGTTTTCGGTGCCGTCCCACTGGAACTTTATCTTCAAACCGGCGAAGAACGTTATAAGGCTTTAGGCATGATGTATGCCGACTCCCAATGGGAATTGCCGGAAGGGTGGAAGCTGCAAGAAGGGGAAGTACGTAAAAGTAATATGTATGGTGATTTCGCCGATGCCAACATCTGCCAGCCTGAACAAAAAGCATGGGCTGATAAAGGATATTCCTGGCAAACCCGTTTCTGGCTGGACGATATGTATATGATAACCACCATACAAGCACAGGCCTACCGGGTAACGAACGATTGCAAATACATAAACAGGGCGGCCCGCGAAATGGTACTTTATCTGGACTCCATCCAGCAACCTTCAGGCTTGTTCTATCATGCCCCGACAGCTCCATTCTGCTGGGGGCGCGGCAATGGCTGGATGGCAGCAGGCATGTCCGAATTGCTTCGGATGCTCCCGGAAAACAATCCGGACCGGGCAGAGATCATGAAAGGATATCTGAAAATGATGGAAAAACTAAAAGATACACAGGATGAGAATGGCATGTGGAAACAGGTTGTAGATGACATTTCTATGTGGGAAGAAACTTCCGGTTCTGCCATGTTCGCATACGCCATGATTACCGGAGTCAAAAAAGGTTGGTTACCCGCAGAAGAATACGGACCGGTTGCCCGGAATGCTTGGATAGCCCTGACTCACTACGTTAACGAGAAGGGAGATGTAGAAGCCGTGTGTGAAGGTACTATGCTGGGAGATAACAGTGAACACTACCGAAACCGCAAGGCCTTGACAGGAGATCTTCACGGACAGGCACCCGTTTTGTGGTGTGCATATGCCTTACTTGCCAAATAAAATCACGTTCTTTGTAATGCAAGAAAATAACCTCACAAAACATGAAAAACATATTATCAATTACTCAATATTCTTTGCTAACAGTATTTTTCTTGTGTGCACTTCCATTGTGTGCACAAGAAAAAACACTTGACCGTATGACACGTAGTGAAGTAAAGCAAAGAATTCTTCAGCACATGCAGATTAAAGACCACGTAACATTCTATCACAGCAATGATAAAGATATTTACACCGCTTACGATCTGGTAAATTCAGGTAATAAAAAAGAGATGCTTCGGGGAAAAACAATTCTTCTGGGTATTCTGGACGCTTTTGATAGCAATAAAGGACAACCCCGCACACTGGAGATATCCTTCTTTGCCCGCGAAAAATTCTTTGACTCCCTACGCATGCTCAAAGAAAGAAATATGATGGATACCGAACTCAATCGGCTATCAGAATCACTTGTAGACCGAATTAGTTTTTGTGAAGAGCGCGGACCCAACAACCGGGCAGCCAACTATGCAATGGGAGCATTGGCAGCAGCCAGATTATTTCCGAAACACAAAGATGCCAAATTATGGAAAGCTTATGCCGAAGCTGTATGGAACGACTGGTATGAGCCGGGAGACAGTTATGAGCCTGCCTATGTAGCCCACAATATTCCACGCCTGATAGCTTTAGGAATAAAACTCGGAAAACAAAAAGAATTAAAAGGAAACAAACTGAAACAAGTGTATTACAAGTTCAGAAACCATGTCAGTTCTTCCGGGCTGGTATGTTCCACCGGTGATGGAGAACCTTACGATCAAGAATCATACGTAAAAGCTTTTGCCGCTATTATGGAGGTATGCCCTGACCCAACCATCTTATGGGCACTGAAAAAGACATATCTGGCAGGCAACATGAAAAGTGGGAGACTCTCGGAAGAGGCTTTTAAAAAAGCATATCCCCAATATGCCGGCATGGAAACGAAAGTGCCGGAAATGCAGGCATCCGTACAATGCCTCTTTCCTGCCACCTATCAGAGTAAAGACCGCCTGATATTAGCCCCCTCGCGCAAGGTTGGTGCACCCTTTGCACAATTCTGGATTCAGGACGATTGCAACGTCCTCTATCATGGAGGTATTTCGGATACCCGTGGGGATCTGATACACTACGAAGTGGGCGGAACCATGATTATAGCAGACAGAGGGCGCTACGAATGGCCGGCATGGAACAATACTCTGTTGGTTTCCGAACCGGATGCACAATATCCTTTCCGCCAGACTACGGGAGTTTATTCCGGACGATGGTATAACTCTTCCGCCAATATGCGTGTCACCAGGGGGTATATGCCTTCAGAGCGATATACCATTAATTCCCAAAAATCGACTGATGTACATTATGCACTGACTGACCAGAAAGCCCCGTATGGATATATGTGGGGAAATCCGGAAGCAGTGGCAGGCAATAATGACCTGATAAACCTTCGTGAAATCAGACTGGAGTTCGCATTGCTTCCTGTCGAAGGAGAAGAATCGGTAGGCAAAGTGTTTCCTGGAAGAACCTGGTTCGGTGGGTATGAGAAGCGTAATGTATGCCCTTCTGATGTTCCTGTAGATATTTATATCAGCAATCTGTTCATTGCCGGAGATAAAGGAGAAAAAGTTATGGTTCCTTTCGATAAACTGACGGATAAGATATCATTCGGCTTTATAGCTCCCGACAAGACACAACAATTTCCGGAAACGGAATTAGCCAAAGAAGACTATGCAATTGTGACTGATTCCGAAACCGGAAAACAGGTGCTACGCATCCGCACCAAATATGGGCGTACCGTTCTCCGTATCCAAATGAACGAGCAAATCAATGTAAACGACGATTACAGTCGCATCGGATTATCCTATAAATACGTAACCCCGATAAAAGGATGGACAAGGGTACCTATTTTAATTGCTTTCAATGATAATGACATGAAGCATAATTTGCGCCTGGATCGCCAACAAGGTGGTATTCTGACCGATGCCAAAGCCGAAAATAAGGCGGAAGACAGTTATGGTTCTGTATCTTACAAGGAAATATGGACACACGATTCATCCTGGAAAAGAAGCAGTATTCTGACAAAAGAAGGTTTCCTGATTGTATTGGACGAATTTCGACCTGGAAAAGCAGCTGACAAACTGGTTGCCGGCCCGGTATGGCATGTTCCCTCCGCTCCCCATTGCGGTAATTCGGATGGGCCGACCGCCGATTGGTTTGATGCTTCCCTGTTACACTATCCAGCACATGCACGTGCATTCACCGATAAGTATGGCGAAGGAAACAAAAACTTATTCATAGCTTTTGATGCACCAGCCGGATACGAAAACGGTATTCAATATCAACCCAAACATTGGAAGAATGATGATTATGCCATCTATAGCAAATGTGCGCTGGAAGCAGGAAAAGCGATACGCTGGCTATCCGTTTTAATTCCCCACTCTGCAAACATGGATGCTATAAAACTGTCCAAAGACGTAAAAATCAAGAATCAGGGAGAAAAGGGCTATACAGTAAATATCAAATGGCGAGATCGGGTTGTAACTCCTGTCAACCTGGAAATATACATGGGAATTAATGATGATTGGAAAGTAATACGTAACAAATAAAAAGAGTCATGAATATAAAATATTATTTCACCATAAGTTGTTTCATTCTGTCAGGAGGATTGGCTGTTCTCACTGGTTGCACCTCTCCCCAGCCCTTGAAGGAGTTTACTATAGAAAACACGCTGAATGTGAACCGTGAGGACGAAGCTCTGATACTTACACGTACACAGCTCAATCCGACAGACAATCTTCTTCAGCCTGCCATAACCAACGAACAGGGAAAATACATTCCCTGTCAACTGGACGACCTGGATGGAGACGGAAAATGGGACGAACTGGCATTCGTGTACACCTTGGCACCTTCAGAAAAAACGAAACTGAATATACAGTGGCTTAAACCGGAAGAATACCCGGTTTTTACTCCACGCACCAATATCCGTTATGGAAAAATGACTTCTCCTGGGGTTATAGAAGAACTATCCAAAGATGTACATGACAAATACAACCTTCCACGTGGAAGTGAAATGTATCCTTATCAAATGGACGGCCCCGTTTGGGAAAATGACAAGATGGGGTTCCGGCAATACTTTGATGGTCGTAACTGCTGCGATGTTTTCGGTAAGAGAATCCCTGAAATGGTCTTAGACACCGTTGGCATCAATGCAGAAGGACATCCGGCAAATACCTACCAGGTAGTACGCGAATGGGGCTGCGACATTCTGAGTGCCGCCAACTCGTTCGGACTTGGAGGACTCGCCATGCAGATTCCGGATAGTCTGGTACGTATGGGCGTCCCCGCTTCACTTACGGAAGACGTCATTGACTCTACTTTTTATGAGTTGGTGACCGAAGGCCCCGTCCGTTCCATTATCCGTTTGAGCTATGACGGTTGGCAAATAAAGGACAGCAAAATAAACCTTTGCGAAGAAGTAAGCATCTGGGCCGGGAGATACGGATATGAAAAGAAAATACGGACTTCTCCCTTGCCACAGGATTACTTTCTAGTGAGCGGCATCGTCAATAATCTGAATACCCAGCCTTTTACGAAAGAAGAATATGAAGGGAAACAACATGCCATACTGACCCACGACAAACAGACCGTGAATGGCAGTTTTTATTTCGGTATGGGATTGTTGGTGCCTGCCACTAATTTAGTAGAAACCTTCCACACACCGGAAAAAAATGCAGATATTATAAAAACCTGGTGTGTAAAAATGAAGCCCGATGCAAACGGAGAATACAACTTCCGGATCTATGCAGCCTGGGAACTGAGAGATGAGCAATTCCGTGAGCGGGAAGCATTCACCGCTCTGATTGCCCATGAGGCACAACGCATCAATCACCCTGTTATCATTCATTTATAGGACACGAGGGTATGAAGAAATTGCTAATCAGTAGTCTGGTCTTCTTAGGTTGTTTTATATCAGTCCGTGGACAAGTCTATATAGGCTCTGCATATTATCCGGAACACGTGGATAGCAAACAAGTGGAAAAAGATGCATGCCTCATGAAAGAAGCCTGTTTCAACGTTGCACGGATGGGTGATTTTGCCTGGCACAGTATGGAGCCCGAAGATGGAAAATTCACATTCGAATGGTTGGACCATGCCGTACAGATACTATCACAGTATGGAATACAATCATTGCTATGTACTCCCACTGCCGCCATCCCTAAATGGATGCACGACGCACATCCTGAAATAATGATTATGGGAGCGGATGGAAAAAGAAAACCTTACGGACGTCGGCGCCACGCCTGTCTCAACAACGAGGATTACCGCCAATACAGTTTACGTATCGCACACAAGCTGGCCGAGCGCTACAAAAACAATAAATCCATTATCGGATTTCAGATAGACAACGAATTGGCAACCGAAGAACCATACTGTTACTGTCCGGAATGCCTGAAGAAATTTCAGACTTGGTTGAAACAGAAATACCACACAATAGGCAACTTAAACCGGGCATGGGGAACCATTTTCTGGAGTGAGACATTAAACAATTTTAAACAGGCATGGTTACCCCGCAAAATGGACAATCCAAGTGCCTATCTGGATTATCAGCAATTTTATTCGGATATAGCTTTGGACTTTTTCCGTATGCAACGGGAAGCTATCAAAGCGGTGGCTCCTAACATGAAAGTCACCACCAACATCGGAGGAAGCGGTTTTGTAACCACAATGGATCTGTATAAACTATCTGACACCAGTGATGTCCTGTCATTCGACAATTATCCGGTGAATGTGACATTGGAACATCTCTATGGGAATGATACAGGACATCCCTTTGACCCCGCCATGACATCTTTCGCCATGCAAATCATACGCGGCGGCAAGTCACGCCCCATATGGGTGCCCGAAGCACAGATAGGACGCACGGCATTGACACAAAAGGAGATTGTAAAGGAAGGATATCCGCGTTTATGGAATCATCAGCAATTAGCTTACGGATGCCGTCTATCTGTATTCTTCCCGTTCCGTTCTTTCGAATCCGGACATGAACATTTGATGGCAGGAGTCATAGAGTCGGATAACGTCAAGCGAAGTAAATTTCGTGAATTACAACAGACAGCCCAAGAATTGCAGGAGATTTATATCCAAACCGGTGAAATGTTACCCGTAGCCAAAGCCGCCGTAATCCGTGACTTCCAGGTAGACTGGGCTTTTGAGAACGGTTATACATTTTGCCCCGACTTGAAATACCTGCGCGAGGTTTATAAGTATTATCATGCCTTACGTTCCCAGTCAGTTATGACAGACGTTATTTCCTCACAAGCCAACTTGACAAATTATGATTTAATTGTAGTTCCCTATCTGGCTATGGCCTCCCCCGACTTCTGCAAACGGCTGGAAGCCGCAACCCAAAAAGGTTCCACAGTTATCCTGACTTGTGTCAGTGGCATACGCAATGCGCAACTACATAAAGCAGATGCTTTAGTCACCACCGATTTGCAACAACTGGCGGGCATTGAAGTCGAAGGACAAGAGGCACTATTCGGTCGAAAAAGTAATATACTGACTTATGAACAACAAACCGGATGTTGTCAGTCCTGGTTCGATCTGATTCGCCTGAAAACAGCTTCAAAACTTGCTTCATTCAGTGGGAATTACTTTAAGGGGATGCCAGCCATCACATGCAATGAATATGGAAAAGGAAAAGTATACTATGTAGCTACTGTACCAGAACAGAGCATCGTTGATAAATTAATAACAGAAGCGGTTTACTACTCTTCAATAGTACCTTTAGCCCGATGTAAGCACCCGTTAGTCGAAATATCTGAATTAGAAGATACTTCCGGAAAACAATACATCTACATAGTCAACTTCTCGGATGAAGAGCAGACCATTGAACTAAGCACCTACGCTTCAGACATTAAGACAGAAAAGAAATACACTACATCTGCTTCTGTGAAAGCGATGGATTATTTATTAATGCAAATAAATCAATAAACAATAATTATGAACAAGCAGTATTTATACAGACTAAACAGTTTCATACTTCTGATATGCACCGGTATAGTTGTATGGAGCGCTCCCCCAAAAGAAAAGATCTATCAGAAAGGTTGGATAGACTTTAACAAGAATGGGAAAATGGATATCTATGAAAATCCTTCCGCCCCCATAGAGGAACGCGTTAAAGACTTGCTATCCCAAATGACAACAGAAGAAAAGACTTGCCAAATGGCTACTCTTTACGGTTCGGGACGTGTATTGGAAGATGCGCTGCCGGAGGCACACTGGAAGCAAGCGTTATGGAAAGATGGTATCGGAAACATTGACGAAGAACACAACGGGTTGGGTAGTTTCGGTTCTGAATACGCTTACCCTTATAGTAAACATGTCAAAGCGATACACGATATCCAACGCTGGTTTGTAGAAGAGACCCGTTTAGGTATTCCGGTCGATTTCACAAACGAAGGCATCCGTGGGTTGTGTCATGACCGCGCCACCTTTTTCCCCTCTCAAAGCGGACAGGGAAGCAGTTGGAACAAAGAGTTGATAGCGCGTATCGGTGAAGTAGAGGCTAAAGAAGCCGTAGCCTTAGGATATACCAACATTTATTCTCCTATCCTTGATATATGTCAGGACCCTCGTTGGGGACGTTCGGTAGAATGTTATGGTGAAGACCCTTATCTGGTGGGGCAATTAGGCAAACAAATGATTCAAAGCCTGCAAAATCACGGGTTAGTCTCTACCGTCAAGCATTTTGCCGTATACAGCGTGCCGGTAGGTGGACGTGACGGAAAAACCCGTACCGACCCTCATGTATCTCCCCGTGAAATGCGTACGCTTTACTTGGAACCGTTTCGGCGCGCTTTCTGTGAAGCCGGTGCACTGGGGGTGATGAGTTCGTACAACGATTACGACGGAGAGCCGATTACAGGAAGTTATCACTTCCTGACTGAAATTCTTCGTCAGGAATATGGATTCAAAGGCTATGTAGTATCGGACAGCGAAGCAGTAGAATTCATTACCACCAAACACCGCGTAGTTTCTGACGAAGTGGAAGGAGTGGCGCAAGCCGTAAATGCAGGCTTGAACGTCCGTACCCACTTCACCCGACCGGAAGATTTCGTTCTGCCATTGCGCCAAGCAATAAAAGAAGGAAAAATATCCATAAAAACAATCGACAACCGCGTAGCCGATATCTTAAAAGTTAAGTTCTGGTTAGGACTGTTCGACAATCCCTACCGGGGAGACGGCAAGTTGGCCGAAAAGATAGTACACTGCAAGGAGCATCAGGAAGTTGCCCTTGAAGCTGCCCGCCAATCACTGGTTTTATTGAAAAATGACAATCAACTATTGCCTTTGAAGAAAACAGTGAAATCAGTAGCCGTCATCGGCCCCAATGCCGATGAACGTACTCAACTGATTTGTAGATATGGCCCGGCAAATGCTCCTATAAAGACCGTCTACCAAGGTATTAAAGAAATGTTGCCCGATGTAGAGGTTGTTTATAAGAAAGGTTGTGAAATTATAGACAGTCATTTCCCGGAAAGTGAAATATTACCTTTCGAAAAAACTGCTGAGGAACAACAGATGCTGAACGAGGCGGTTAAAGCTGCCGGCAATGCCGAAGTAGTAATACTTGTATTGGGTGGCTCGGAACTGACAGTACGTGAAGACCGTTCACGCACCAGCCTGAACCTTCCGGGACATCAGCAAGAATTGATGCAAGCCATTTACGCAACCGGCAAACCGACTGTCTTGGTTCTGCTCGACGGACGTGCTTCTACCATCAATTACGCCAATCAATATATTCCGGCTATCATACATGCTTGGTTTCCCGGAGAATTTGCAGGAACTGCCGTTGCGGAAGCCTTATTCGGCGATTATAATCCGGGCGGACGTTTAGCCGTGACTTTTCCGAAGTCAGTCGGACAAATACCTTTTGCTTTTCCTTTCAAACCAGGTTCCGATGAATCTTGCAAGACAGCTGTGTATGGCGCCTTATATCCTTTCGGACATGGGCTGAGTTATACAAATTTCAGTTATGATAATCTGCAAATCACTCCTGAAGAACAGGGGCCACAAGGAGAAATTACAGTAAGTTGCGAAGTTACAAACACCGGAAGCAGGACAGGTGACGAAGTAGTCCAGCTATATCTTCGGGATGAAGTGAGTAGTGTGACTACCTATATGAAAGAATTACGCGGTTTCGAGCGTATTTCATTGAATCCGGGAGAAACCAAGAAAGTTACTTTCGTACTGACTCCCCAAGATCTCGGATTATGGGATAAGAATAACAAGTTTATAGTAGAACCGGGAACATTCAAAGTCATGGTGGGGGCTTCCTCAACAGACATTCGATTAGAAGGAAAATTTAATATTAAATAGAATAAAGATTTGTATCATGAAAAAGAATTTCATCACATGCCTGAGCTTATTAAGTATCATGTCGCTCTTTTCCTGTTCATCGGAGAAAGAGTTCAATAATTGGGGAGACAAACTGACCCAATACGTAGTAGAAGATTACATGCCTGCTAAAGACTACATCTGGAATTGGAATGAAGCAGTATTCCTGAAGTTCGCCGTGGTGCGTTGCGAAAATAATATGGATAAAGATTATCTGCTTCCATACATCCAGACAGCCGTAGACTCCACCTTCCGGGATGCCAACGGACGACATCCCAATGCCGTCATTTCAGGTTTAGGATTGGCCTATCTGGCACAAGTCACTGGCGAAGAGCGATACAGAGAAAAGGCATTTGAGATTTTTGAACAATACAAGAATATCCCCAGAGCCAGCAACGGAGGTGTATCGCACAGAGAAGAGGTGATTGAGTTATGGGACGATACCGTATATATGGTAGGTGAGTTCCTCATGCAAATGTATAAACTGACAGGTAATAAGGAATTCCTCCAGGAAGCCATCTCCCAACTTAAAAAGCATGCGGAGAAACTGGAAGATCCTGAAACTGGACTTTGGTATCATGGATGGGATAACGACACCATTCCTTCGCAAGATCCTTGCTGCCAGCCCGGATGGGCAGAGAATCCTAACCGGAGGAATAACGAATTCTGGGGACGTGGCAACGGCTGGATATTAATGACCCTAGTAGACTTGATGGAACTTCTCCCGGAAAATGATGAGGACTATGCTTATTTGAAAGCCTCCCTTACCAAGAAAGTCAATACACTATATCCACTACAAGACGAAAAAACAGGCCATTGGTACCAACTCCCTGTTTATCCGGGTGAAGAAGGAAACTTCATAGAAAGTTCCAGCACGGCTATGTATGCCTACGCGGCAGCCAAAGGCATTACGCTGGGAATATTACCGGAAGATAAATATATGCCCATGATAGAACGTGCATACGTCGGTTTAGAAGCGAACAGCCTGCAACCTGCCGGTGAATTCCTAAAAATGAAAAACATCTGCGATGGAACTTGTATTGGAGATAAAGAATATTATTACAGTAGAGGCATCGTAGATTCACGGGCTTATGCCTTTGGCATAGCTACCATGTTCTACGACCAATACCATCAATTGAAGGCTGAATAACTCCTTCAATATGCCTCCCTTTGTTTTTTATGATGCCCGCAAAGATAGTACGAGTTGTACGACTGAAACGGTATGAGTTATATAACTCGTACTATCTTTGCAGGAACCATAAAAAAGAGAAGTAGTAAAGATATAGCAACGAAGTAGCACACCTTAATAAATACATCTTATAGCAATCGCCCTATCTCTCCCCATTACCCGCTCCCACAATCAATTACCAGCCTATAATCAAGGTATCTATGCATACATTGGCCCTAAACTTTTCCTAATTCTCCCTCTCTTCATGCCGATATATTGAAAATGTTTCGTATTTTTGCCCCCAAATAGTGTTAATGTACAACGAAATGAATGTATTAGAACTAAGTGAACAGGAAATCATTCGACGTAACAGTATGAATGAACTTCGCGCGATGGGCATCGAGCCTTATCCCGCCGCAGAGTATGTAACCAATGCTTTCTCCACTGATATAAAAGCGGAATTCAATGACGACGCTGAACCTCGCCAGGTATCCGTAGCCGGCCGTATCATGACGCGCCGTGTAATGGGTAAGGCTTCGTTCATCGAATTGCAGGATTCCAAAGGCCGTATTCAGGTGTATATCACCCGCGACGACATCTGCCCGGGAGAAGACAAGGAACTCTACAACACTGTATTCAAACGCCTGCTCGACTTAGGCGACTTCATTGGGATTGAAGGATTCGTGTTCCGCACACAGATGGGCGAAATCAGTATCCACGCCAAGAAGCTGACCGTACTGGCAAAGTCCATCAAACCACTGCCCATCGTGAAGTACAAGGACGGCGTTGCTTACGACTCTTTCGAAGATCCCGAACTGCGTTACCGCCAACGTTATGTGGATCTTATCGTGAACGACGGCGTGAAAGAAACTTTCTTGAAACGTGCCACCGTCATCAAGACCATGCGTGCCGTGCTGGATGAAGCCGGATATACTGAAGTGGAAACTCCGATCCTGCAATCCATAGCCGGTGGAGCAAGTGCCCGCCCGTTCATCACACACCACAACTCACTCAACATCGACCTCTATCTGCGTATCGCTACCGAGCTTTATCTGAAGCGTCTGATTGTAGGTGGTTTCGAGGGTGTATATGAAATAGGAAAGAACTTCCGCAACGAAGGTATGGACAAAAACCATAACCCGGAATTCACCTGCATGGAGTTGTACGTACAATATAAGGATTATAACTGGATGATGAGTTTTACCGAAAAACTGTTGGAACGCATCTGTATTGCCGTCAACGGCTGTACAGAAACTACCATCGACGGCAAGACCATCAGTTTCAAAGCTCCTTACCGCCGCTTACCTATTCTGGACGCCATCAAAGAAAAGACCGGCTACGACCTCAACGGCAAGAGCGAAGACGAAATCCGTCAGGTTTGCCAGGCTCTGAACATGGAAATCGACGACACCATGGGAAAAGGCAAACTGATAGACGAAATATTCGGCGAATTCTGCGAAGGAACTTTCATACAACCGACTTTCATCACTGACTACCCCGTCGAGATGAGTCCGCTGACCAAAATGCACCGTGAAAAAGCCGGACTGACCGAACGTTTCGAATTGATGGTGAACGGTAAAGAACTGGCTAACGCTTACAGCGAACTCAACGATCCCATCGACCAGGAAGAACGCTTCAAAGATCAGTTGCGCCTGAGCGAAAAAGGTGATGACGAAGCCATGTTCATCGATCAGGATTTCCTGCGCGCCCTGCAATTCGGTATGCCTCCCACATCGGGCATCGGCATCGGTATCGACCGTCTGACGATGTTAATGACAGGCAAATCATATATTCAGGAAGTATTGTTCTTCCCGCAAATGCGCCCCGAAAAAGTCATCGCCAAAGATGCTCCCGCCAAATACATGGAATTGGGTATTGCCGAAAACTGGGTGCCCGTCATCCAAAAAGCCGGTTACAACACAATAGAAGATATGCAAGGTGTGAATCCGCAAAAACTGCACCAGGACATTTGCGGCATCAACAAGAAATACAAACTGGAACTGACCAACCCGTCTGTTAATGACGTAGAAGGCTGGATTGAGAAAATTAAGAATTAAAGAATTAAAAATTAAATAAGAAGATTAAAGATCGAAAGAGGGAAAGGATTTTTCCTTTACCCTCTTTTAATTTTTAATTTTTAATTATTAATTTCACAATATGAAATTACCCGGAAAGATAGCCATAATGGGCGGAGGAAGCTGGGCTACAGCCATTGCAAA
>OLGD01000819.1_pt1 | contig 55829 bp, 59 predicted proteins | sample 1605311 | NCBI WGS metagenome assembly OLGD01 (sample SAMEA3888917, study PRJEB22519) | human gut metagenome | biome: human gut; feature: human-associated habitat; material: faeces | place: Denmark | collected 2010
TACTATCAGCGCTGATTTTGGCAGTATTGTTCAATATGTGCTTTGTATATGGATGTTGGTATTTTAATGCAAAATCTGTTTTGGAAGTGATAGTCTTTATTATTGGACTTATTGTTTTGAGGAGAGACACATTGAGGAGTTCTGCGCTAATGGGAACGATTAGTATAGTTCTTGCAGTTTTACTTGATATGGTTATTCCATTTCATTTTGGATAAACAACTTCAAGTTTGTTAAAAGAAATCTAACCGCCTGTTGGCTCAATTCCCCCCACCCAAGGAGAAAAAGTTATGTTAACCTACGAGCTGAAAAAATCCTCGGGGGTCCCCCTTTACGAGGCGCTATATCGCTGCATCCGGGGGGATATTCTGTCCGGGGCGCTGCGTCCCGGGGAAAAACTGCCATCCAAACGGGCGCTGGCGGAGAATCTGGAGGTCAGCAAAATCACCGTGGAGGCCGCCTACAGTCAGCTGCTGTCCGAGGGCTACATCTGCTCAAGGGAGAAGGTGGGCTATTTCGTGGAGACGGTGGAGCGCCGCGCCCCGGTGCCCGCCGCCCCGGCGCTGCGCCCGAAAGAGGACGCAGCCTGCCTTCTTGACCTGACCGCCAACGGCACGGAGCAGTTTCCCTTTTCCGTCTGGTCGCGCTTGCAGCGGGAGGTCATGCTGGACTTCGGGGAGGCGCTTCTCGCGCCCCTGCCCAACCGGGGCATCCCGGAGCTGCGGCAGGCCATTGCCGGCCATCTGGCGGCCTTCCGGGGAATGCGGGTGGATCCGGAGAATATCCTGATCGGCGCGGGAACGGACTTTCTGTACAATCTTCTGATTCAGCTGCTGGGGCGGGAGAAGGTCTACGCCGTGGAGGAGCCGGGCTACGGGAAAATCCGGAAAATCTATGCCGCCGGGGGCGTAAAAACTGTCAGCGCCGCCATGGACGACCGGGGCGTCCTCCCGGAGAGCCTCGGCAGCGCCGACGTGCTGCACATTTCCCCCTCCCATCACTTTCCCACCGGCATTGTCACCCCGGTGAGCCGGAGGCGGGAGCTGCTGGACTGGGCGAACCGGGGCGAAAAATGGATTATCGAGGACGACTACGACTCGGAATTCCGTTTCGACGCCCATCCCGTCCCCGCCATGCAGTCGTTGGACGACGGCGGGCGGGTGATCTACATGAACAGCTTTTCCAAGAGCCTTGCGCCCTCCATCCGAATCAGCTACATGGTGCTGCCCGCGGGGCTGATGGCGGCGTTCCAGCAGAAGCTGGGGTTCTACAGCTGCACCGTCCCCAGCTTTGAGCAGTACACGCTGGCGCGGTTCTTAAGCCGGGGCTTCTTTGAAAAACACATCAACCGAATGCGGAAATTCTACAAAAACCGCCGGAATGCCGTGGTTTCCCTGCTGGAAAAATGCAGTTTTTCCGACAAGCTGACCATTCAGGAACAGGACGCGGGACTGCATTTCCTGCTGAACGTGGATACGTCCCTTTCCGATCAGTCGCTGACGGAGAAGCTGGCAGCGCTGGGCATCCGGGTCAGAGCTTTGAGCAGCTACTATCACGACCAGTCGGAAGACCTGCACTGTTTGGTGATCAATTACTCCGGACTGAAGGAGGAACGGCTGTCGGCGGCGCTGGCGGCGATTTCCGGGGAGCTGGCGTAGATTTCCCTTGCCTTTTCCGGGGCCGGAGGGTATAATAGGCGGAAGAAGATATTTGCGGGGGAGGGACAGACAATGGCCGTTTCGCAGTCATCATACCGTGGGTGCCTGCTGGGACTGGCAGTGGGGGACGCCATGGGATACACCGTGGACAACCGCAGCTGGCAGGAGATTCAGGAGGATTACGGCCCCAACGGCCTGCTGGGCTACGATCTGGTCAACGGCTACGCCGACGTCACCTCCTACACCCAGCTGGCGGCGTTCACCTGCAACGGCTTACTCTTCGGCCTGACCCGGGGACAGATGCTGGGGAAAATGGCGCCCTTCATCAAATACGTGGGCATGAGCAGCCGGGAATGGGCTGCCTCTCAGCGCCCATGGGGACGCCCCACCCGGAATTACTGCTGGCTTCTGCGGAAAGCCGAGCTTTGCCGCCGCCACTGCATGGACACCCGGATGCTGGATACCCTGAGCCGCCCCACGCTGGGAACCCCCGAAACCCCCGCCAACAATTACGACGGCCCCGGCGGCATCACCACCGCCATCGGTGTCGGGCTGTTTTTCCACGAAGACCGTACCGACCAGCATGAGATCGATCTGCTGGGGGCGGAAACGGTGGCGCTGACGCAGGGGAGTCCTTCGGCGTTTCTCTCCGGGGCGGTGCTGGCGCACATCATGAGCCGGCTCATCCGTCAGCCCCACCTGCCGCTGAAACGGCTGGTGGCGGAGGCCGTGGAGGCCATGAAAGAGCAGTTCGGCCACCAGTACAGTCAGGCGTTCGAGGTCGCGACATTGGTGCGCCACGCCATCACCTACTCGGAATCCCCCAATCTCAGCCCCGTGGACGTGATGGAGCGCTTGGGCTGCGACAGCGCCGCGCAGGTGCTTGCGGGGGCAATTTACACCTGCCTGACCAACTCCGCCGACTTTGACAGCGCCATGATCGCGGCGGTGAACCACTCCGGCCGCAGCGCCGCCGTGGGCGCCGTTACCGGCGCCATTCTGGGGGCGCGGCTGGGGGAGGAAGCCCTGCCGGACTTTTATATCGAGTGCCTGGAGCCTGCGGAGGTACTGCGGGAGCTGGCGGACGACCTGTACACCGGCTGTCCCATGGAGCGGGGCAACAAGCTGTTCGATCTGGACTGGGACTACAAGTACCTCCACGGCGGACAGTGAATCGGACATGAATACCTCCCCTCCCAAGGGCATAGGATGTCCAAGGGAGGGGATGCTTTTTGCGAAAGCGGGATTTATTGATCTTACTGGCGGCGCTGACCACGGCGGCGGTGACGGCAGTGGGGATTTTTTCGGGCAGCGCGCTGCCCACGGGGGCGTGGGGGCTGAGCTTCCGTCAGGAGGGCGCACCGCCCATCGGCAACGCCGGGATCGACCAGCTGAAGCGGTACGACGCCGCGTACATCGGCAGCACGTCGGAAAAGGTGCTGTACCTGACCTTTGACGCGGGCTACGAAAACGGCTGCACGGAGAAAATACTGGACACGCTGCAAAAGCACAACGTCAAGGCGGCATTTTTTCTCGTGGGCAACTACATCGAAAAAAACGCCGATCTGGTGCGCCGGATGACGGAGGAAGGGCATATCGTGGGCAACCACACCATGCACCACTACGACATGAGCAAAATTTCCGAAAAGGCGGCATTCACAAAGGAATTGCAGGCCTTGGAGACGCTGTACAAGGACACCACCGGTCAGGATATGCCCAAATACTACCGCCCGCCGCAGGGGATATACAGTGAGGAAAACCTGCGCATGGCGCAGGAGCTGGGCTACCGGACGGTTTTCTGGAGCCTTGCCTACGTGGACTGGAACAACGATTCCCAACCCACCCGGGAGCAGGCCTTCGCCAAGCTGCTGCCGAGGACCCACCCCGGCGCAGTGGTGCTGCTGCACTCTACGTCCAAAACCAACGCGGAAATCCTCGATGAGCTGCTGACAAAGTGGGAAGAAGAGGGCTACCGGTTCGCCACGGTGGAGGAACTGTTTGCGTCATGACGGGAAAGCACAAGCCGCCGCAAAGTGAAACTTTGCGGCGGCACTTTTCAGGTTTTCCGAATGAACTTTTCCTTGCACCGGGGGCAGGTGATGGCGATTTTCCCCTTTCCTCTGGGGACGCGCACCAGCTGGCGGCACTTGGGGCAGTCAAAATAGCGGTTCTGTCTGTCCTTTAAGCGGGTGAAAAACTGGAGAAATTTCCGGTTTTCCTGATACCGCTTGTAGGTGTTCCGGGACAGGGCGCGGCAGATCGCCCAGATCATCAGGCCGTAGCTCAGCGCCCAGAAAATGATATTCAGCGGCACCGCCTTGACCCACACCGACAGCAGGCTGCAAAACAGACCCGCACACAGAATTACCATATTCAGCCGGTCAGTGCCATAACGCCCGGCCATAAAGCTGCGCAGTCCCGCCGAGAGCTTCGCGGAAAACTGCCGAAACCAGCTGCTGATCCCATTCATAAAAATCACCTTTGCCAGAGAAATGCTTACATGTTATTATATTGCAAAAAGCGGCGAATGCAACAGCTGATGGCCAAAATTAACGGAATGTTTAAGATTGATTTAAGCACTCGATTCCTCTTGGCGCGGCGCGAAAAATGTGGTATACTGTAGCGAAAGGACGCGGGAAAGGAGGCGGGTCATGGAAATCATTGACAATTTGGAAGACGAGGCTGCCGAGGTTCAGAAGCCGGAAGGGATGCCGCCATTGCGGCCGGACGAGCCAGTCCCGGAGGAAGATTTTTCCATGGAAGATTCCGTGGTGGTTCTGGATGAGATCTACCCGCCGGAGATGCCTGCCCCGCCGAAAAAGCGAATCCGCCCGGAGTGGATACTGGCCGCCATTGCCTTGCTCGCCGCGGCGGCGCTGGCGTGGGTCGCGATCCTGTGCCGTCCCTATTACAAGGCCGCGGACGACCCGGAAGCGCTGGTGGTGCGTCGGCACCACGAGGAAATGACGGAGCCGCCGGCCTCGCCGGAGCCGGAAACGGAGCCGGAGGAAACGGAACCGACCTCCGAGCCGACCATCCCCCCGGAACCGAATCCCTACGGGCGTCTGGACTTTCAGTACAACAACCATAACTATCTGACCTGCCTGCGCACCGACAGCTATTCCGGTGTGGACGTCTCCGCGTTTCAGGGGGACATCGACTGGAAGAAGGTCGCCCGTTCCGGCATTGATTTTGCCATCATCCGTTTAGGATATCGCGGCTACGGCAGCGGCAAGCTGGTGGAGGACGAGTACGCCCAGAAGAATCTCGCGGGCGCGACGGAAGCGGGGCTTCCCATCGGCGCATACTTCTTCTCTCAGGCGCTGAACATGGACGAGGCCGATCAGGAGATCGAATATATGCTGAACATTCTGGGGGACTACCGGCTGGACATGCCCATCATTCTGGACTGGGAAATTCCCGCCAGCGACGCCCGGACGGCCAACATGGACGCGCGAACCCTGACGGACATCCAGCTGTACTTCTGCGAAAAGATGAAGGCTCTGGGCTATCAGCCCATGGTCTATTTCAACTGGCACCAGTCGGAGAACCTGTATTACCTGAGCGAGCTGGAGGATTTTCCCTTCTGGCTGGCGCTGTATCAGGACAGAATGCGCTACCCATGGAAGGTGGAAATGTGGCAGTACACCTGCACGGGCAGAGTCCCCGGCATCAATGGGGACGTGGATATCAACGTTTATATGCCGTAAAAAACGCGGACATTTCGCCTGAAATGTCCGCGTTTATGTATATTTTCAGCAGTGCGCCGGTTCCTTTGCCTGCCAGCTGAGATCTTTGGGGTAGAAGAAGCGCACCTTCTCCTGCGCTACGGAAATGTTCACCACGTCGGAGGTGCGCAGCTCGCCGTCCAGATTGATGGCGGTGGGCTTGTCGCAGAGGATCTTCACGCTGTCCGTCCGGAAATGGCGGATGACGTCGGGGTAGTCCTTGTACCGGCCGTTCTTGTATTTCCCGATGATGGAGGACACCTGCAGACGGCTCACCTTCTTCACCAGAAGCACGTCCAGAAGCCCGTCGGTGGGGTCGGCCTCCGGCACGGGGTTGAAGCCGCCGCCGTAGAATCGCCCGTTGCAGACGCAGATCATGGTTTGCTGGGCGTCAACGGTTTCGCCGCAGATCTCAACCACATAGTGTTCCGCAATGCCCCGCACCACGTTCACCACCGTGGACGCGACATAGGCGCGGAAGCCCTGCAGCAGGGGAAGCCGCTTGTACCGGGCGACGTCAGTACCGATGCGGGCATCCAGACCCACGGAGCAGATGTTCAGGGCGTAGTCGTCGTTGCAGCGGATCATGTCGAAGGTGACTTCTTTGGCATCCAGCAGCCGTTCCAGATCGGAGAAAGCGGCAGGTTCGCTGAAGAGCCGGACAAAGTCGTTTCCGCTGCCGCCGGAATAGGCGGTGATGGCCAGATTGGGAAATCCCGCAGCCCCCGACGCGACCTCGTTCAGGGTGCCGTCGCCGCCGCAGGCGTAGACGCGGTATTCCTCCCCGGTCTCTCCCGCTTCCCGGGTGATGCGGCGGCATTCTCCCGGAGCCTTGGATACCTCAACGCGGTAGTCAAGCCCCCGGGCATTGCAGCTTTCCACAATGGCGGCGGTGTATTGCTTCGTGTGATCCCAGCTGCCCGCAGCCGGGTTGATGATGAACAGGTGTTTCATTTTTTGTCATCCCTTTTCTGGTTTTTCCGGGAATTATCGGTGTACATATAGTAGTCGCACTTGATCATGCCGTTGTAGAGCTTGCGCTTCTTGTCGGCGCGGCGGCCAAAGTAATGCTCAAACTCCGGTTCGGAGGTGATGATGAATTTCTTCCAGCCGTCGGCGTATTTCAGGTGCCGCCCCAGCGCGGCGTAGAGCCGCTGGGCGCTCTGCTGTTCCAGCATCCGCTGGCCGTAGGGAGGGTTGCCGATAAGAATGCCGGACTGGGCGGGCAGGTCCATTTTGGTGGCGTCGCCGTCGGCGAAGCGGATGATGTCGCCCACCCCCGCCTTCCGGGCGTTGGCCATGGCAAGAGAGACGCACTTGGGGTCGTTGTCCGAGCCGAGGATCTGGTATTTTCCATGGAATTCCTTCGCTTTTGCTTCTTCCCGAACCTCGTCCCAGACTTTCCCGTCGCACCATGCGAATGCTTCCGCCGCAAACCGGCGGCGGCCGCCGGGAGCGGCGTTCCGGGCGATCAGCGCCGCCTCAATGGGGATGGTGCCAGAGCCGCAGAAGGGGTCCCACAGAAATTCCCGTCCCCGGTAGCGGGTCAGCTGAACCATGGCGGCGGCCAGCGTCTCCCGCAATGGCGCGTCGTTGCCCACGGCGCGGTAGCCCCGCTTGTGCAGGCCCTGGCCGGAGGTGTCCAGATACAGCTGCACCCGGTCGTTCATGATGGAAAATTGCAGCTGGTACTTTGCCCCGGTCTCCGGGAGCCAGCTGACGCCGTATTTTTCTCCCAGACGCCGGGAGGCGGCCTTCTTCACAATGGCCTGACAGTCCGGGACGCTCATAAGCTGGCTGTTTAAGCAGTGACCCTTCACCGGGAAGCTGCCGTCTTTGGGGATAAAATCTTCCAGATTTGCATGGTAGACCCCCTGAAACAGCTCTTCAAAGGTCTTAGCAGGGGAGTCCGCCAGCACGATCAGCACCCGTTCGCCGGTGCGCAGGCAGATATTGGCCTTGGCCATGTCCCGCGCTTTTCCGGAAAACAGCACCCGGCCGTTTTCCACCCGGACGTTGGGGATATCCAGCCGCCGCAGCTCGTCGCCGGCAATGCCCTCAAGCCCGAACAGGCAGGGGACGGAAAATTCGTAAGTTGACATAATACCTCCGCTTCCCACTCAGGGAAGAATTTTCTTGGGCTTCATGTACCGCTCCTCCTCGGAGAAGATGCAGCCGCAGTATTTTTGCATGTAAAAGCCGTGTTCCCGGGCAAACTCCTGTCCGGCGCGGAAATAGGGGCGGAAATCCCGGTACAGGAACTGCACGCCGTACTCCGCCGCCGCCCGCTCGGCCACCTCCCGCATCAGCTCGTGCTTCTGGTAGGGGCTGATGAACAGGGAGGACGTAAAGCTGTCGAAGCCGCCCTCGGCGGCCTGACGGGCAGTCTCAAACAGGCGCATTTCGTAGCATTTGACGCACCGCCCCGGAATGTCCTCCACCACCGCACGGACAAACGGGCGCAGACCGTAATCGTTGCGGAGGATCAGGGGTAGTTCAATTTCCTCGGCGTAGGCCTGCAGGCAGTTGCGCCGGGCGCGATACTCGGTGACGGGATGGATATTGGGATTGTACCAGAAGCCCGTGACCTCGAAGCCATCGGTGCGAAGCACCTCGATGGGCTGATTGGCACAGGGCGCACAGCAAATGTGCATCAGGGTTTTCATGGAAGCCTCCTATGGCAGACAGAATACGCCGCAGCAGCGGCCATTCCATCTATCGTATCACGGAATAGCGAATTACGCAAGAGATTGGAAAAACGTTTCTATCCGGTGTTACGGCTCCAGACTTCCCGTCAAGCCGTCCTTGTAAAGCCCGGTGATGCGGATGCGGCGCACCTGATTGTGCAGCCCCTCTCCCGGGACATAGACCTTCACGTAATTGGGCGTATGTCCGGTGAACAGGCCGTCCTCCACACTTTCAAACAGGACGCTCTGCACGGAGCCGACAAGCGCCTCCCGGTAGGCGCGGCTCATTTCCTCGGCTACGGCAATGGCCGCACGGCTGCGCGCTTCCTTCACGGCATTGCCGTGCTGCCCCGGCATTTTGTCCGCGGGGGTTCCGGGACGGCGGGAATAGGGGAAAATGTGCATTTCCGCAAAGCCGCACTTGCGGATAAAGGCAAGGCTCTGGGCAAATTCTTCCTCCGTCTCCCCGGGGAAGGCCACGATCATGTCCGTGGTAACGGCACAGCCCGGGAACCACGTCCGCAGCAGGCAGACGCTTTCATAGTACCGCGCGGTATCATACTTCCGCCGCATTCGCTGCAATACCGTGTCGCACCCGGACTGCATGGACAGGTGGAACTGGGGACAGAGGTTCGGAAGCCGGGAAAGCCGCCGGCAGAAATCCTCCGTCACGATTCGCGGTTCCAGACTGCCCAGCCGCACCCGCAGCGCCGGAACGGCGGTGCAGACCGCCTCGATCAACTTCGTGACCGCGGGCTTCCCGGGAAGGTCGGCGCCCCAGCTGGCGATCTCAATGCCCGTCACCACGATCTCCCGGTAGCCCCGCCGGGTAAGCTCCTGCGCCTGGCTGACGGCCACGTCCACCGGTGCGGAACGAATGGGGCCCCGGGTGTAGGGAATGATGCAGTAGGAGCAGAAATTCACGCACCCGTCCTGCACTTTCAGCATGGCGCGGGTACGTTCCTCCAGTCCACCGGCAGGGAGGACTTCAAACTCCCGGCGGCGCAGAGCGTTGTCCAGCTGTTCCGCCCGGGTTTTGCCCTCCATGGCAGACAGCATCAGCTCCACAAATTCCCGCCGCCCGCCGCTGCCGCCGATGATGTCCACTCCCAGCGCACGCACCGCCTCCGGGGCGTGCTGGGAGTAGCAGCCGCATACGCCGATGACGGCGTCGGGATTATCCCGGCGGCACCGGCGGATGACCGCCCGGTTTTTCTTGTCTGCCACGGCGGTGACGGAGCAGGTGTTGATAATATAGCCGTCGCAGGGCTGGTCAAACTGCCCGATCTCGTGCCCAAGCTCCGTCAGCAGCTGCTCCATGGCCTGCGTCTCGTATTGATTCGTCTTGCAGCCAAGGGTATAGAATGCAAATCTCATATGTCAAATCCACCAATAAAGATGTCAAGAATTTGTATTAATCGTCCAAACCGACAGTTGAAATTTCGGGGGAAACTGCTATAATAATGGCTATCCACCGATGATACGGGGAAGTTAGTGCCACCGCCGGATCATTCCCCCCAATTATACACGAAAAAAACAGGTTTGTACAGTTGCAGGAGGTACTTTTGTGCGGGAATTTCAGGTTCGGCTCCAGTCGGTTCAGGATGTTCAGGAATTTGTGTCGCTGTCCACGGCGCGGGGGTTCCCTGTTATTATCCGGGACGCCAACAACAAGGTCAACGGAAAGAGCTTCATGGAAATGTTCTGTCTGGACCTGTGCGGTCCCCTGCGGGTGAACGTGGATTGCAGCGAGGAGGAGCTTGCCGTCTTCTGCGGTGACGCCGAAAGGTTCCTCATCAGATAAATATGGCTCTAGCAGCACCGTCCTGGGAATACTCGGGGCGGGTTTTTTTACGCCTTCGGCGGCGGATGTTTGACAATCCCTGCGCTTCATGGTATCATAACCCTATCTTAACAGGAGGCGTTCCGATGCAGTTTCTATACTATGCCCTGTTTGCCGCCGGCATCGTGGCGGTCGATCAGCTCTCCAAGTATTTTACCGTTGCGTACATTCCCCTTTACACGGACATTTCCTTTATCCCCGGCGTCCTGAATCTGACCTACGTGCAGAATTCCGGCGCGGCCTTTTCCTCCTTTGAGGGGCAGCAGTGGATGTTTGCCCTGATTTTTCTGTTCTTTACCGGGCTGATCGTCTGGGAGTATTTCAAAAAGAAAATGGCCTTTACGCCCTTCGAGCGCTGGTGCATTGCGGCGATTTACGGCGGCGGCCTTGCCAATATGGTTGACCGGCTCCGCATGGGCTACGTGGTGGACATGATCGAGACGGCCTTCATGGACTTCCCCGTGTTCAATGTGGCGGACTGCTTCATCACCTGCGGCTGCGTGCTGCTGATGGGACATCTGGTGCTGTTCAACAAGGCATTCTGGAAGGATAAGAAAAAATGACCTTATTTGCCGACACCGCCGGGGAGCGTCTGGACGCGTTTCTGGCAAGACAGCCCGGAAATTTAAGCCGCAGCGCGGCGCAGAGACTCATTGAAGAGGGCATGGTCACGCGAAACGGCGTCCCCGGTAAGAAAAACGACCGCCTGAACGTCGGCGACCGGGTGGAGTACACGATCCCCGAAGCAAAACCCGTGGACATCGTTCCCACCGAAATGCCGCTGGATATCGTCTACGAGGACGACGATCTGCTGGTCATCAACAAGCCCAAGGGGCTGGTGGTGCATCCCGCCGCCGGACACGCCGACGATACATTGGTCAACGGCCTGCTCTACGCTTTGGGAGACGACCTTTCCGGCATCAACGGCGAGCTGCGCCCGGGGATCGTCCACCGCATCGATAAGGACACGTCGGGGCTGCTGGCCGTGGCGAAAAACGATTACGCCCACACCATGCTGGCCTCTCAGCTGAAAGACCACACCATGGCCAGAACCTATGAGGCCATTGTCTGCGGCGTTATGAAGGAGGATTCCGGCACCGTGGACGCGCCCATCGGGCGGCACCCCACGGACAGGAAGAAGATGTGCGTCACCCAGCGGGGCGGACGGAACGCCGTCACCCATTGGGAGGTGGTGCGCCGCTATAAGGGCTATACCCACATCCGCTGCAAGCTGGAAACCGGCCGCACCCATCAGATCCGGGTACACATGGCCTACATTGGCCACCCCATTCTGGGGGACACGGTTTACGGCCGCAAGAAGCCGGAGCTTGGGCAGAGCAGTCAGTGTCTCCACGCCGGGGCGCTGTGCTTCCAGCACCCGAGGGACGGACATCCGGTGATGGTTTTCGCCGAGCTGCCCCAATATTTCCGGGAAGTATTGGAAAAACTGGAAAGAATGACATAGAAATCAGGAGAATGTTATGGGAAAATTTTCGGATATCCTGCTCACCGTGGACTATGACCGGACGCTGACGGCGCCCGACTCCTCCATTCCGGAGCGGAATTTGGAAGCCATCCGCTATTTTATGGAAAACGACGGCGCGTTCACTGTCAACACCGGCCGGAGCGTGCCGATGATTCAGGTATTCCGCGACCGCGTACCCGTAAACGCGCCGCTGCTGCTGTACAACGGCTCGGCTGCCTATGATCTGGCGACGGAGAAGCTGCTGTTCTGCCATGAAATCCAGCTGGATATGTGGCAGACCGTTCAGGAGTGCATGACCCTGTTCCCCGACCTGACGGTGGAGGTGCAGGGATTGGACGCCCACTACCGGTTTACGGAAAATCCGGCCTGGGACGCATTCAGCGACCACAACCAGTGCGCCCACGGCCTCGCCAGACACGGAGATGACCTTGGACCGTTTCTGAAGTTTACGCTGTACGGCGAATTCCGGGACGTGACGGTGGCAAGCATGTTTGACGGCACGCCGGAGGAGGTTCGCCGGATGGACGACGCCGAGGCACAGCTGAAAGCACGTTTCGGCGCGTACTGCGAGGTGTTCCGGGCGGCGACCCGGATCATCGATGTTCACGCCAAGGGCGTCAGCAAAATCCGCTCTGCCCGGGAGCTTCAGCAGCGTTTGGGACGGAAAATTCTGGTGTGTATGGGCGACGCGGACAACGACATTTCCATGCTGGAGGGTGCGGACTGGAGCTTCTGTCCGGCGGATGGTATTGTGGCGGATCGGTTCCCGAACGTGTGTCCCTGTGCCGACGGCGCTGTTGCGGACGTGATTTATGAAAAAATCCCGGAGATTCTGCGAACCAACCCTTGACATCTTGGCGTGATTATGGTAAAATCCTATGGCTGAATCAGTCAGGTCATGGGCTTTTGCGGGTGTAGTTCAATGGTAGAACACCAGCCTTCCAAGCTGGATACGCGGGTCCGATTCCCGTCACCCGCTCCATAGAAATGCGCCAGTAGCTCAGCCGGATAGAGCAACTGCCTTCTAAGCAGTAGGTCGGGGGTTCGAGTCCCTCCTGGCGTGCCACTTGCTGCAAGCGTCAGGTAGAATGTTGCATTGCGGTTCGCTGAAGTCTTTCTCAGGACTCGAACCATAAAATGCAACAGTCCGGTGGACTGTTGCCCGCGAGGGCTTGACCGAGCGGCTCCTTGATTTAACGAGTCCCTCCTGGCGTGCCATTCAGTAATTTAATATGGTGGATATGGCCTAGTTGGCTAAGGCGTCAGATTGTGGCTCTGAAGATCGTGGGTTCGAGTCCCATTATCCACCCCATAAAAAATGCACCCCTCAGGGGTGCATTTTTTATGGGGTGAAATGGGACTCGAAAGGCCGTTAAGAAAACATGCCAGTGGCATGTTTTCAGGCCGTGGGAGAGTCCCATGATTTCAAGACGCAGCCCGTAGGGCTGTGGGTTGAAATCATCCGTCTACCGCCGCAGTTCGTTCCAAGCTACCGTTCTCCAACCAGAAAAAATCCCCACCCCAGACGGCGCAACACCGTCCGGGGTGGGGACAACTATTCTGCGGTCAAGCCTTCAATTCCGGCAGCCCCGCCACACTGGTCAGCAGGCTCAGAACCCCCGCCAGCGCGGCGGCAGAACCCACCATAACCCAGTTCACGTCGCCAAGCACGGCAGCGGTGCCAATGGTTGCAACAGCGGTCTGGGCAACCGTCTTCAGCGCACGTACCCCCGCAGCCTTCACCCAAGCGATTACTTTTTCCTTCGTCATAATCATCCCTCCTAAAAAATCAGCCCAGCCCGATTTGAGCCAGAACGAACCCCACGATCGCGGCAGCAATTGCCCAGATCAGCTTTTCCACGAACCCGTCCCAGCGCTTCCCCGGCTTCCGTTCCAGAGCCGTGACCTTGCCGTCCAGCTTGTCAACGGTGTCCGCGACCTGTTCCTGCTTGTTTGCCATGACCTCCATGGAGGTCGCCAGCCGGCTGATGACCTCGTTGGATTCCTCCAGTTTATCCAGTCTGTGACTGTTGGATTTCGACCGTTCCTCCACAGCGGTCAATCTTTGCTCATGCTCCAAGTCCATCCATAATTCCTCATTTCCTAACCTTTCCATCGAGCGTATCCTTGCCGGGTATCCACATGAATGCCCCAGCCGTACAGCCCGATTCCTCCAGTGTGTCCCAGAACTTCCTCCGCCGCGGCTTTCATCTCCGCCGGACTTGCGGCACTGTGCAGATCAGCGGCAAGCCCGTACAGATGCTGAGAATTGGCCACGCCGCCGACCTCCGCATTGTGCGCCGCGCACCGGACGCCGGAGCCGCCGCCGTCCACAACGGAAACCGGCACGCCCAGCCGCCGCCGGATCTCATCCACAGTGCGAACCATGGATTCCTGCGGCTCCACCGGGAACCCGCCGCACCGGCCGCAGGGGCAGCGGAACTCATCACGCTTGAAATACCGGATATCCCCCCACCAGTCAGGCGACTGATTCCCCATGACGGGCGTGCACATCCGTCCAGTCGCCACAGCCGAAAGAAGCGCCTCCTGCGTCTCGGGACCCGGTACGCCGTCCTGCCGGAGCCCTTCCTGCTGTTGGAAAACCAGCACCGCTGCCGCGGTTTTCAGGCCGTTAACGCCATCCACCGCGCCGTGGTTGTAGCCCAGATAAGTGAGCAAGCACTGAATTTGTTCAACTGTCACCCTCCGTCCTCCGTCACAATGTTACCAGTTCTTCCATGCCGGAATCCATGAGGATCTCCTTCACCTTATCCTTCAGCAGCCGGGGAACGTCCGCAAAGGTTTTTTTACCCAGCATGATCTGCTGCGCCCACAACATAGCCATCATAAACACCATCCTTTCTGAATGTTCAGGCATACACGATCTGCGACATCTCCATCAGGCACTCGGTAAGCACCTGATTCTGCGCTTCCAGCTCTGCAATGCGGTCATCCGGGGTAGGCTCCGACTCAGGTACTTCGGCCTGCCAGCGGTTCAGTTCTGCGATTTCCTCCGGGGACATTGGGCGAATCACTCCATTTTCACACATGTTCATGGCCGTCCTCCTTACGCCCGCACGCCGTAAAGAACGAATTTACAGCCGGGATAAATCAGCATACCGGTTCCGCCGATGGAGGTAATGGGCTTCGCCCAGAGCGAATCCGTGAAATACTTCACGTAGGTGCTAGCGGAACTGCCATACATGCCCATGTTCTCACCCCATCCGCCGCCGGCTGAACGCAATACGCTTTCTATCACCTGTACTCCGGAAACATCCACCTCATAGACGACTCCCACCAGACGGGCAGTTTCGACCTTAGGCCAAAGGGAAGTATAAACTGCCGGGCTGGGATTACCGGTGGTTTTCCCGTTGAGCATGGCAAACATGACGTTCGGAATGGTACTCCCGCCGGTATACTTGGGGAATTTCCCGCAGAGCCTCGCTTTCAGGAGGGAAAAGGGCTGGCCATTAATGTCCTTGTCGATGGTCAGCGCATTGCTTTCTTCCGCGTCGTCGGGAATGATGATCTCCGCGATCTTTTCCCATTTTTCGCCGCTTTCCGCCGCTTCCCACGCGGTGGGCTTTCCATCGGTATCCACGGCCTTGACTTTTATCGTCTGCCCCACCGTGGCCGACGTAAGGCCGAGGGAAATATCCGTGCCGCCGGAGCCGCCGCCCTGCCCGTCCGCACCCTTCGGAATGCCAAGATTGAGCAGCGGATTTTCTGCCGTGCCGCCCATGCTGGCAGTCGCATCGCTGCCCGCCGGAAGGGTCGTGACCGTGCCGATCTGAATATCGGGGACCGCGCCATCCGCACCCCGGCTTGGTTTGCCGGTATCGGAACTGCCCAGATACCAGTTCCCGTTTTCACCGATGGCCGGAGTAATGCCGTCCTTTCCGTCAGCACCCGGAGAACCGTCCTTACCAGACGCACCAGCCGCTCCCGGAGTGCCGCCTGCACCCCTCGACGGCTTGCCGGTATCGGTGCTGCCCAGATACCAGTTCCCGTTTTTGCCGATGGTCGGGGTAATGCCATCTTTTCCGTCGGCACCGGGTGCGCCGTCTTTACCCGGCGCACCAGTCGCTCCCGGAGTGCCGTCCGCCCCTCTCGACGGCTTGCCGGTATCGGTGCTGCCCAGATACCAGTTCCCGTTTTTGCCGATGGTCGGGGTGATACCGTCCTTTCCGTCAGAAACTGTTCCGGGCGGATTGGCTTTCAGGTAGTCCTCCACGATTCTCTGCACCTCAGCCGGGGCAATCTCGCCGCCCTTTGTCAGTGCTTCGTTGATTGCCGCCACGAGATTGGACTTCGCCTCGGTGTCCAGCGTACCCAAATCGCCGACCATGGCCTGAATCTGCGCCCAGACCGGCAGGGAAGGGACGGTGGAGGCATCGCCGGAAGGGATTGCCGCGCCCTGAATCACACCAAGCTCCGTCCAGATGGTGGGGATGGCCACATGGTTCTCGGCATCCACGCCGTACACGCCCATGTACAGGCTGCCGCCTGCCTTGCTGACCACCTCAGCAGGTATCACGATTTCGTTTCCGGCATCCAATACATCCTTCGTCGCCGCGCCCCGAAAAACCACCGTTTTCCGGAGGGAATCCCACGCGGGGTCCGTGTATTCGACGGCAACTACCGCACCCACGATCCCGCGGGGAATCGGCTCCAGACGAACCGTCTCGCACCGGCACCCGCTGACCCGTACTTCTGCAATTTTCATTTCATCATCCTTTCTGCGGGATGGGTAAGTACATCCTGCGACCTTACACGCAAAAGAGCCGAATGTTGCATATAAAGCGGGAGAAGTGGCAAAAAGCCCCGCTGCCAGAAGGCAGCGGGGCAGGGGAGTCATACTGAACTCCAATTAAAATCTTTAGAAAAGATTTTAGGGTCTATCTGAAAACCGGGAATATGACCAACAGCGAGGGATTTTCCGCCTGATGAAGCCATTTTTTCGCAGGAATACTTTGTGTATTGCAAGGAAAAATGGTGCACAGCAGGCGGAAAAGACCCGCTGTTTGGGCGTGTTGACGGTTTTCAGATAGGCCCTAACCAGGAAATAGTATCAGACATAAAATGCGCCCCCTTTTTTGATGGGTGGTCAAAATGGAGCGTATCGGTACCGATACGCTCCATTTCTCGTGCATAAGCCCCTTGGCTCTCCCAGAGGGAGAGGCAGGGGGTGCAGTTCATTATCCCGCTGTGCATGTTAACTGCCTAACGCGGCCCGCCCATTTGGCAGGTGGCGCGTCTCTCTTACCTTATTTCCCGTTCAGGAAGTCGGACAGGACTTGGAAATACTTCAGGTTCTGCACTTCCCGGGAGTAGCTGATCTTGTTGGAGACGATGGCCTTGATGCGGTCCACATAGCTGTCATCAACCTCCACGCCCTCGGCGGGAGTGAAGGTTCTGGACCCGGAATCGTAGGTGCCCTTGTCGGTTTTCCAGCTGTATTCCGGCCAAAGCACCAGCGGCTCCGTATCGGAGAACACATCCCGCCCCACCAGCAGGCGGGAATCGTAGTTCAGGCCAAAGAGATTCGACAGGGTGGGCAGAATATCCAGACTGTACACCGGCGTCTCCACCTTCAGATTCTTATCTTCCAGACAGCCGCTCCAGATGATCAGGGCGTTGCTGTCACGGGTGAACCGATCCATTTCTGTAACACCATAAAGTTCGGTCAGGTAATTTTCGGCATTTCCCCAAGTGGCGCTCCGTTCCAGAGCATAGGGATAGTGATCCGGGCTGATGACGATCACCGTGTCGTCGGCAATACCGGCCTCCTCCAGCTGACGGATCAGCGATTCCATGGCCATTTCCAGCTCCATCTGAGCGGCAAGGTAACACTTCACCGTCTCGGAGCCGTCATAATCCACCAGATCGTAATTTTTCCGGGACATGGCGTTGGCCTTCAGGGAGTAGCCGCAGTGGCCGGAAACCGTCATATAATAAATGCTGAAGGGCTGCTGGTCAATGTACTGGGGCACGGAAATATCGATCATTTCCAGATCGCTTTCCGGCCAGACCGGCGTGATCCCTTCCAGACCGCCGTAGCGCGCCAGAAACCGGTCGTAGCCCAGCTTGGTGTGGGTCTTGTTCCGGTCATAGAAGTCCGCAAAGTGGTTGTGATAGGCGGCGGAATAGTAATCCAGCTTCTGGAGCTGATGCCCCATGGTCAGGAACAGATCCTGATAGACGGCCTGCTTCATGCACATGCCCACATCGGCCGGCACCAGACCGATCACATTGGAAAACTCGCCGGTGGTGGTACTGCCGCCCCATGCGGGCTGGTAGTAGTCGGTAAACTGGATGCCTTTGGTAGCCATCCGGTACAGAGTGGGTGTCCGCTCCGGGTCGATGACCTGCTTTGCGAAAGCTTCGGCGGTGATGAGGATCAGGTTTTTCCCGGCAAACATGCCGGTGTATTCGTTCTTTTTGGAGGGAGTCAGGGAAGATACGTACTGGCTGACGGCGTTGATGCGGCTGTTGCCAGTGTTTGCGATCAGGGCGTTAAAGTCAATGTCCATCACGTTGTCACCGTAGACGACCGCCTCCGTTTCCGCCGGGGCGGTTTCCTCCGCGGGGGATGAAGTCTCCGGGGAGCTTTCCGCGGGTGCCGCGGCTGAATCTACCACAACGAATTCCGGCGTTTCCCCGTCAGACCCGCCGCTGTTGATGGCATCAAGAGGAATGGCGATGTTCAGTCCGAACACCCGAACGGCGCTGTCAAAATTGTAGGCGCTGGACAACCGGGCGGCATCCGTCCCTACGCCCCGGACGACACCGAAGCCCAGCAGATAAGCCGCCACAGCCCCCGCCAGCAAAAACCAGCGGGTCTTCCAGACGGTTTCGGTGGGACGCGCCAGCAGCGCAAACAGCAGCGCCGGCAGCAGCATGACCAGAATGCGCCAGAGATCATTCAGAACCAGCGAGACAACCACATCGCCGAAATCGGTGGTGACGCCCTTTGCACCGCCCAGCAGCATACGCATGGGCATGAAGCTTTGATAGGCGTCATTGACGAAGTATTCCACAATGTAGAATACCGATACCACTGCCGCCAGCGCGGCGGTGACCCATTTTCCCCACGTCCTGTGGCTGATAAAGCCGGCGATCTGCCCAAGCAGTCCGCCGAAGCCCAGAGCGAACAGCACCACTGCGGCGAACCGCCCAAGGGAAAAGTCGTTCATCGTCCACAGATGAAGCAGTACCTCGCAATATACCACTGTCACCAGAGAAAACAGCCATCCGGGAATGGGGATGCTCTGAAGAAGCTTTTTCAGTTTGCCGGGATTTTTCTTTATGATACTCATTTTCTCTGTAATCTCCTATGGCAACGGAAATCGTTTACTGTCCATCTCCCGCAGGGCGGGGCTTGCGGCGGCGGTGATTGGGACGGCGGCGGGGCCTGTCGCCGGTGGCTTCGGGTTTTGCGGCTGCCTCCTGAGGCGCGGGCTTGGCCTGTTCCGGGGCGGCGTCCTGCGTCTGAGGACGGGGCTTGCGGCGGCGATTCCGGGAACGGGGAGCCTTCGGCTCCGGACTTTCGGCAGTCTCCGGCTTCTCCTCCTCCGGGTCGTCTACGATTTTTTCCGTGCTGTAGCGGAAACGGATAGGCTCCAGAAGGGGCTTTTCCTCCGTCTGCTCCCGGCGGACGCGCTTGCCGCTGCCGGAAATGGGGGCAAGGTCTGCGGGAATGGGGGGATCGTTCTTTCTGGCCTTGCCGCTGCGCAGAACCGCGATATCCTCATTGGAAAAGGTGGAGACCGTCTCCGGGTTATCCTCCATGCGGACCTTCACCCGCTGGCGCAGCAGCCCCACCTCCACCACGGTGCCCCGGCCTTCCGGGGTGTCCACGAAGGAGTCCATCCGGGGGCTGTTTCGGATCAGGTCTTCATAGGCGTCCTGCTCGTATTTCAGGCAGCACATGAGCCGCCCGCAGGTGCCGGAAATTTTGGTGGGGTTCAGGGAAAGATTCTGGGTTTTTGCCATTTTGATGGAAACTGGCTGGAAATCGTCCAGAAAACTGGCGCAGCAGAAGGGCCGTCCGCAGATGCCGAGGCCGCCAACCATTCTGGCCTTGTCCCGGACGCCGATCTGGCGCAGTTCGATGCGGGTGCGGAATACCGAAGCCAGATTTTTCACCAGCTCCCGGAAATCCACCCGCTCGTCGGCGGTGAAATAGAACAGAATTTTGCTCCCGTCAAAGGCCACCTCCGCGTTCACCAGCTGCATGTCCAGCCCATGCTCCGCGATTTTCTGCTGGCAGATCTCGAAGGCGCGCTTTTCCTTCGCCCGATTCTCCTGTATGGTTTTTTCGTCCTGAGGGGTGGCTCTGCGAAGCACCTTCCGCAGGGGCGCTACCACATTCTTCGGCGGGATTTTGTGATTCCCGCCCACGCAGATGCCGAATTCCTCACCCCGGGCGGTGTCAATGATGATGTGATCGCCGTCGGCGAAGCGCTGGCCGTCGGGGTCGAAAAAGTAAATTTTCTGCCCGGAACGGAACTGGATGTCCACGACCTCCACGTCCGTCTGGGGGGCTGTCTTGATTTGTTCTTCCATTGAATTTGCTCCTTATATCATACAGGATGCCGTATGCGGCTTCCTGATTATTTCCAACCTATCGCAGCGCCCATTCCAGCCAGCCGCACACGGCGGCGGGGGAGACGTTGCCCGTCGTGTAGTCCACGGCTTTTTGCAGGCACTGCACGGCGTTCAGCAGCTCCGGGCTGCTGCGGCTCTGGGCGAGTTTCCGGGACAGGGGCGACACCGCCCGGATGCCGCTTCGGCTGGCAAGGGCGCTTTCCAGCAGCTCCCGCCAGCCTTCCAGAGTGTCCGCCAGCGCGTCCCGCTTCCACTTTTCCATGGGCGTCAGGGTCTGCATCAGTCCCAGCGCGTCCCGGGCGGAAAACGCCTGAACAAAATCCCGTGTCTGCTGGGGCAGCTCGCCGCCGCCACTCAGCAGCGCCACGGCTTGACCCAGAAAGCCGCCGCTGCGGTCGATGGCGGCGGTAATGTCTTCCTCCTGCGCCTGAGGAAACTCCCGGCGCAGGTGACTGCGGAGAACGTCCTCCGGCAGCGCCTGCATATTCAGCTCCGTACACCGGGAACGGACAGTGGGCAGCAGCTTGTCCGGATTGTCCGTGAGCAGAAGAAACACGCCATATTTCGGCGGTTCCTCCAGAATTTTCAGCAGTGCGTTCTGCCCGGGAAGACCCATGTCCTGCGCCCGGGGGAACATGTAAATTTTGTACTCCGATTCGTTGGGCTGAATGTACACATCCGCCCGCGCCTGCCGGATCAGGTCAACGGTCACAGTCTTCTTCTCCGGGTCGTCCACGGTGATGAAGTCCGGGTGGCTGCCGTCCATCACCTTGCGGCAGGGGGTGCAGCGGCCGCAGGGTTTGTCAGTTCCCTGACATAGAATCGCCGCCGCAAGCAGCTTTGCCAAAGTATGCTTGCCCGAGCCTTCCGGCCCGGAGATCAGGTAGAAGTGGGAAACATGCCCTTTGGCAAGACTCCGGGTCAGATTCTGTTTCAGTCGGTCATTTCCCAGCAGAGCGTCAAAGCCCATGCTTCCCACCTCCTTGGATTCTTTTTGGTCGCTTAGCCCCACAGTACGGACAGCATGGGGATGATCTGCTTCTTCCGGCTCATGACCTTGGGCAGGAAGACGGTGTTGTCCTTGGGGATCACGTTGAATGCCTGCCGGATGGTGTCGTCGTCGCCTACGTAAATGATCTGCGTGCCTTCCAGCAGCACGTCGGTGAGCATCATGATCACCAGATCGAACATCTTCTCGTCGGCGGTCTTCTTCATCAGCTTCAGGAATTCGTCCTTGCGCTTGAGCACGCTGGGGCTGTCCACACAGGTCAGCTGGGACACGGCCAGACTGTGCCCCGCAATATGGAATTCCTTGTAATCCGTGAAGAACACCTCCTCGACGGACTTGTTTTCCACGGCGGCAGAGAAGATCTCATGCCCCAGCTCATCCAGAGACACGTCGGCGATCCGCGCCATGCGTTCCGCAGTGCGGATGTCCCGGGGGGTGCAGGTGGGAGACTTGAACATGACGGTGTCGGAGAGAATGGCCGCCGCCATCATGCCCGCCAGCTTGGCCGAGGGCATCAGCCCCCGATCCTGATACATCTCTGCAATGATGGTGTTGGTGGAACCCACCGGCTCGTTGCGGACGTAAATGGGGTTGCCGGTCTGGATGTCCGCCAGCCGGTGATGGTCGATAATGGCGATGATTTCCGCCTCTTCCAGACCGGGAACGGACTGGGAAGCCTCGTTGTGGTCAACCAGAACCACCTGCTTGCGCCGGGGGCGGAGCAGATGATACCGGGTCAGAATGCCAACGACTTTCTCGCTGCCGTCCAGAATGGGGTAGCTGGGATGACGGTATTTCAGCACCATATCCCGCACGGTATCCACCCGGTCATCCAGATGGAAGCTGACCACGTTCTGGGTATTGCAGATCCGCTCCACAGGGATGGACTGGAAAATCAGCCGCGCCGCCCGGAAAGCGTCGTATGGGGTGGAGATAATGCAGGTTTCCGTGGGCATGGTGCGCAGTTCCTCGGAAATCTCCGCCTGACACAGCACCAGACAGCTGACGTTCAGCTCCAGCGCCCGGCGGATCATGTCCGGCTGGTTGCCGCAGAGCACAATGCTCTCCCTGGAATGGAACAGCAGATTCTCCCGGCTCTGGGGCAGGGCAATCGTGACCTCGCCGGAGATGGTGTCGGTACTTTCTCCCGCATCGTTGAGAATTTTGCCCTCCAGAACGGAGATGGCGTTGAACAGCGGCACCTCTTCCAGCACGCCGGAATTGGTGCGGGACATGTTGTAGTCCGCAATGTCCGTCCGGGACAGAATGCCGTACAGCGTGCCGTCCTCGTTGACCACGGGGATGGAGGCAATGGCGGGGTAGGCCTGAAATTCGTCCCATGCACGTCCCATGGTCACGCCGCCGCTTAAGATGGGAGGCTTGTCAAAATCCAGATCCCGCACCTGATTGTACAGGTCGGTGATGCGTTTCGGAGGCAGAAAACCGAACCGGTCCAGCACGATCTGGGTCTCGTCGGAGACACGGCCAAGGCAGGCCGCTTCATACTCCCGATCCCCGCAGGCGTTGCGCAGCGCCGCGTAGGAAATGGCTGCCACGATGGAGTCCGTGTCCGGGTTCCGGTGGCCGGTAACGTAGATGGGATCCATAAGGTAACCTCCTTTATTTGTCGGGAAGGGTCAGATGGTGACCTCTCCCGCAAGATTCTGACCGAACAGCTCCGAGACCTGCGCCGGATTCATGCCCTGACCGATCGCCCACATGAGCTTGGTCATGGCGGCTTCGGAGGTCATGTCCCGCCCCTGAATGACGCCCAGCTCCAACAGCTTGCTGCCCACCTGATACACCTGCAAATCGGCGCTGTCGTACAGACATTGGGTGGTCACCACCACGCTGACGCCATCCTCCACGCAGCGGTGGATGCCCCGCAGTCCCCGATGCAGCACGTTGACGCCCCCAAGGCCGAAGGCTTCGATGACGATGCCCTTGTAGCCCATGGCGGCCAGCATGTCGAAAATGGCCGGATTCAGTCCCGGCGTGAGCTTCAGGAGGAAAACCTCCTTGCTGATATCGGAAAGCAGCTTGCTTTCGCCGGTGCGCCGGGGCAGCACGTCCGTGTCCACTACCAGCCCCCGGTTGCTGACCAGAGCGGCGTAGCGGGCGTTGACGCTTTCAAAGGCGGAAAACCCGGAAGCCCGAACCTTCACCGCCCGGCATCCCAGCATGACCTTCCGGTCAAAGGCCAGAAACACGCCGGGTGCGCCGGAGGCCGCCATGGCAAAGGCGGTACGCAGGTTGTCCGGGCCGTCGCTGAGCATATCCGTCAGCGGCAGCTGGGAACCGGTGAACACCACCGGAACGTCAATATTGGGCAGCATAAAGGTCACGGCGGAGGCAGTGTAGGCCATGGTGTCGGTGCCGTGGGAGACCACGATCCCGTCGTAGCCCGCCCGGTCCTCAAAAATGTGCCGTGCGATCAGCTGCCATTCCTCCGGCCGGATGTTGGAGGAATCCAGACAGATCACGTCTTTCACGGAGATATCGTAATAGGTGCGCAGCTGTTCCAGCTCCCGCTCCATCACCTCGGAGCGCCGGGGTTCCAGCCCTTCGCCGCCGGGAACGGACGCGATGGTGCCGCCGGTGGTGAGAAGAAGTATCCGTTTCTTAGCAGTCATTGGCGACCTCGAAAAATTTTGGATGCAGACGCCCAAAACGAAAGGAAAAACATCCCTTCCGGGGCAATCCGCTACTATTATACCTTCCCATGGGGAAAATAGCAAGAAAAATAACACCCCGGAAGAAATCTCCCGGGGTCAGCATCTCAAAAAAGCCTCGCAGAGTTTGCCGCCCGCAGGCGGCAAATAAAGTCAGATCATTTTCTGCCAGGGCGTGTACCTGGCAGAAAATACCTCTCGGGCTGCGAAGTGTGCGAGTTGGCCGCCGTAGGGCGGCCAAGGAGTGCGCGTAGCAGACTGCAAGCTCCTTGTCCCAAAAGGCCAACGGCCTTTTGGGACAGTCTAAACCCCGGAAGAAATCTTCCGGGGTGCAGATCGGCATATTACAATCAGTCAGCGACATAGGGCAGCAGGGCGATCTGACGGGCGCGCTTGATAGCGGTGGTCAGGTCACGCTGGTGAGCGGCGCAGGTACCGGTAGTACGGCGGGGCAGAATCTTGCCGCGCTCGGACAGGTAACGGCGGAGCTTAGCGGTGTCCTTGTAATCGATGCTGGTCACCTTATCCACGCAGAACGCGCAAACCTTCTTGCGCTTACGCGGACGCATACGCTGTTCGTTAGCCATGGTGTTTCCCTCCTTGTAAGTCTTAGTAGAAAAGTCAAGAAAATTTTAGAAGGGCAGCTGGGCGTCGTCGTCCTCCAGCATCGCGAAGTCGGATGCGGGAGCAGCGGCCGGGGCGGAATATCCGCCGCCGTAGCTGGGTGCGGGCGCGGGGTTGCTGTTATAGCCGCCGTTGCTGTTGCCATAGCTGCTATAATTGGACGTTCCCTCGCTGCCGCGCTTACTTTCGCCGAAATAGACGTTGTCCGCGACAACTTCGGCGGAACGGCGCTTGTTGCCTTCCTTGTCGGTCCAGTTGCGGATCTGGAGCCGGCCGGAAACCACGATCATGGAACCCTTGGTGAAATACTTGGAGAGGAACTCTCCGGTCTGACGCCAGGCAACACAATCGATGAAGTCGGTTTCCTTTTCGCCGCCGTCTCTGCCGCCGAAGTCACGGTCGACAGCCACGGTAAAGCTGGCAACGGCGATGCCGCTGCCGGTACGGCGAAGCTCGGGGTCACGGGTCAGGCGACCCATGATGACAATGTGGTTCAGCATAAATTACGCCTCCACAGCGGTGGTCAGGCAGCGCATAACGCCTTCGGTGATCTTCATAACACGCTCCAGCTCCGCGGGGAACTCGGGCTTGCTCTCGAAGTTCATCAGGACGTAGTAGCCCTCGGCCATGTCGTTGATGGGATACGCCAGACGGCGCTTGCCCCACTCATCGACAGAAGCGAGAGTACCCTCCGCCTCCACCATTGCCTTGAACTTTTCCACAAGTGCTGCGGTACCCTCCTCGCCCAGGGTCGGGTCGATGATGTAGAGCACCTCATACTTACCGGTGATCTTAGCCATGTTGATTGCACCTCCTTTTGGACTTTTGGCCCCCGGACGCGCCGGGAGCAAGGATATGTCCGCATTCGCAGACCAGTTTAGTTTACAGGAAAACAGCAGAAATGTCAAGGATTTTTTGAAGAAAACAGGGAATTCTCCGCAAATTTCTGCCCGTGCCTTCCGCTTCCTCAAATGTCCAGATCGTAAATCTTGGTAATTTCCGTCGGCCCTTCCAGCAGCAGGGACGTGACGTTTCCGTTTTCTCCGTCAATGGTGATCTTCAGCGTGCCGCCCATGTTGTGGGCGGTGAGAACGCCGCCGGGGAGTAGTCCCTTATTCCACAGCACCGAGGCCACGGAGCCGCAGCCGGTGCCGCAGGCGCGGGTGTAGCCCTCCACGCCCCGCTCGAAGGTCAGAATGCGGATCTCCCCGTCCCCCAGCAGTTGATAGAAATTCACGTTTGCCCCCTTGGGGAACGCGGGGTCAAAGCGCAGCGCCCGGAACGTTTCCAGCAGCTTGTCCGCATCCGCCCACAGGTCGCCCTTGTACTCCGCCACCGCGTGGGGAACGCCGGGGTGCCCCAGCTCCAGATAGGCCACGTCGCCCTTGCGGTGCAGATCCAGCACGTAGGGGTTGTTCAGCTTCACCCGGTACAGATTTTCGTCCAGCCGCCAGCCGGGGACAAGCCCTGCGTCGGTCTCCACGGTCATAACGTCTCCCGCCAGACCGATATCATGGCCGAACCGGCAGATGCACCGGGCGCCGTTGCCGCACATCTCTCCCCGGGTGCCGTCGGAATTGTAAAAATGCAGCCGGAAATCCGCCTTATCGGAGATGTCCGTGGCCATGAACCCGTCCGCCCCCGTGATTGCGCAGCACTTCCGTGCCAGCGCCGGATAGTCCAGCGTCAGCCCACGGGCATCGATGACCATAAAGTCGTTGCCCGCGCCGTTCATATAGTAAACCTTCATAAAATCCACCTCAAAATTTTGTCTAAAGCGCCGTTTTACACCCCGAACCGGGTGAAATACGTGTACAGCGGCGTGAGCTTGGCGAAGAAGTCCGCCACTTCGTTTTCCAGTTCCGCGCCGAACATTTCGTCCCCCACGTCCTTGTGGCGGATGCACTCAATGCCGCCCTTCCACGCAAAGTAGGGCGCAAGCGCGGGATTGTCCGTTTCCTTGGGGCGCTTGTACAGCTGCGCCGTGACGGGTTGTCCCACCGCCGCTTCCGTTTGGGCAATCAGATGCAGAAATTCATCGGGATAGGCGGAAATATACTTCCGGAATTCCTCCATCGCCGCCGTGCGGGGGTGCCAGAGGGTAAAGCCGTAGCTCACGCCCTCCGGGTTGATCTCAAAGAACAGGCAGGGATTTTCCGCCCACCACTCCACGTCCTGCCGGATGCAGAGCCACAGACTTTCCTTGTAGGGGTCGGGATGGTGCAGTCGGGCGTCCCGGTAGATGCGGCTGACCTTCAGGATCGTCCCCGGAATTTCCATAAAGGGCGCGAACAGGTCTTTTCCCAGCGCCTTCATCGGCTCGTACAGGGTACTGACGTATTGTTTTTTATGCTCCAGGAACCAGTCCCGGTTGTTGTTCATGCGGATGCCCCAGAGAAAATCGATGGTCTCCGGGGTGAAGCCGGTAAACATGAAATCACCTCGTATGTCAAGTTTTTTCAGATAGACCCTGGTCTCAGCAGTGCCGCTCCAGAGGATCTTCCCGCTTCTGGCGGGTCTTGTAGATCACCTGACCCAGCTGCTTTCCGTCCACCGGCCGGTCGGGAATTTCAAAGGTATAGCGTTCGGTGGCGTTGATGAGGGTCGTGCCGTTGTAGTCCCGCACCCGTTCCCGTGCGCCGTAGCGTATGTGGACATGCCCGTGGACAAGGTACTGGGGGTGGTATGTATCCAGCAGCTCTACCAGAGATTCAAAGCCCCAGTGCGCCGGGTCGTCCCCGTCGCCCAGGCCATAGGGCGGCGCGTGGGTCACCACGATGTCCACGCCCCCCATGCGCTTGAGCTTCCACTTAAGCTTCCGGATGCGGCGGCGCATCTGGTCGTCGGTGTACTGGTGGGGGCCGGGGTGGTACTTGCGGCACCCCCCCAGACCCAGAATGCGCACCCCGTTATAGGTCACGATGTGGTCGTCGATGCAGTCGCAGCCCTCCGGGGGAACCTGCTTGTAGTTGGTATCGTGGTTCCCGTGGACGTACAGCAGCGGACACCGGGCCATGGTGACAAGAAAGCTCAGATACCGGGCGCTCAGGTCGCCGCAGGAGAGGATGAGGTCATACTCCTTCAGCCGTCCGGGAACGTAATTGTCCCAGAGCGCGGCGCATTCCTCATCGGATACGGTCAAAATCTTCACGGGGCTTCCCCTCCTTCTCTGTGGGAATTTTATCTCGGTAAATGCCCAGCTCCCGCACCATCTGCTGGGAGACCGGCAGGATCTGGTCAAAGGTGGGGATACTGCCCACAATGTTGTCGCACAGCCAATCCATGTGCAGCAGCTCCTCCGGGGCAAACCCCCGGGTACCGTCGGACTTCACCGTACCGTCCTGGGCGGTAATGCGCCGCCGGAAGGGGTCGAGAACGCCGTCCTCCAAGCCCTTTTTCAGAATCTCCGCAAACTGATGCACGCCCTCCGGCAGCTTTTCGGACAGCCGGACGCCGATGACGCCGCTGTCCATGCCCAGCCAGTAGTTCAGGGCGGTGGATTCTCCCTTGTCCCGCTTCCAGCCTCCGGCGAAAATACTGCGGATGACGAATTCATAGAACTTGCCCCAGACCCAGACGGGCGTTCCCAGAGGGATCAGGTCGCCCCGGTCGTTCATCAGGTAGGTGCCGTAGTTGCAGAAGTCCAGATACATTTTCGCCTGGGTGGGCGCGTCCCGGTTGGATACCACCCGGATGCCGTCCGCCAGCAGGTCGGCCTGAGGCGTTCCCTTGACACAGGACCACCGCAGCTCGATCTGCGCCCGTGGGTTGGTCATCTGCGCCCCCAGCGCAAAGGCATTGATGGATGCGGGAACGCCGAAGATCGGGTAGGACGCGATATAGCCGATGCGGTTGTTCTGGGCCATGGCGCCCGCAATGGCGCCGGTGATGAACTTCGCCTCGTAGATACGCCCGTAATAGGTGCGGATGCTGGAATACGCCTGATCGACGGAGCAGTTAAGGAAACGCACCTTGGGATACTTCACCGCGGCCTTCAGCGTGGCGCGGCTTAAGGGGGGCGCGGTGATGAACACCACCTGCGCGCCGTCGGCTACCGCCTGCTCGATGATCGGCTCGGCCAGCTCCGGGTTGGCAGCGTCGAAGTAGCTGCGCAGGGTGACCCGGTCGCCGAACACCTTCTGCAAATGCTCCTTGCCCTCCTCGTGACCCAGCACCCATGTGCTGCTCCCGGGATTCATCTGGTGGACGAAGGCCACGTTCAGGTGATCGGGGCTTGCGGAAATGAACCGCTCCAGGAGGGACGCCTTGGAGGTATCCTCCGCCTTGGTCTGCACCTTGACGGCCTCCTGCTTCTTTGTGTTGGCGACCATGTCCTCCCGCAGGGCGGCGACGCTCTTTTTCAGCTCTGCGGTGGACAGCTGCCCCAAGTCGTGAAACGGGTACAGATCCAGCCACAGCAGCAGCGCTTCCTCGGGAAGGACTTCCTCCGGCGGCACCTGCAAAGCGCTGAAAGCGTCCCGGAAATAGTGGAAATAGGCGTTGAAGGTGCGCCGTTCCGATTCTTCCCAGATATCGTCACTTTTCTTGCCCAGATGGGACAGCAGGCGGGCATAGTCCCCGGGGTGGCGGAACTGGATGCAGTACAGGTGGGAAGCCTTGTAAAAATCCATGAATTCGTAGTAAGCCTGAATTCGCGGCTCATCGGTCAGGGGCGGCACGATGCGCTTGACGGTGCCGGGGATTCGGGGCGAGCCGAAGTGCCGCAGGACACTGACCCGCTTGTTGCCCTCCTGAACGTAGAAATTGCCTAAGTATTCATAGCACAGGATGGGGTCGGTGATGCCCGTTTCCCCCAGATGGGCAGCGCAGAGGTTGACCCACTTGACAGCAAATTCGGATTTGCTGTCCAGCAGGGGGCGGAAGGAGGCGGTGAAGGCCGTAATGCGCCCGGCGGATTTGGTGCCGATGATCCGTTCCGAGGGGATCTCTACCAGCCCCACGTCCACCACGGAATCCGTATTATTTTCCGGCAGAATATCATCCAGCACGGCGGGGTAGGGCGACCGCCCCTCCATCACAAGCTCCCGGTATTCCTTCTGGCCCTGTTTCAGCGCCAGGTTGTATTCATCTAAAGCGGTTTGAATCGACATGGCAGCCTCCCAAGCAAAGTAGTTTTAACTGACGCTATGATACCACATTTTGGCCAGTTTGCAATCATTATGTGCACCTCCATATTTGCATTTCTTACGCAAAAACCCGCAAATCAGCCCCGCCGCAAGGAAATCTTAAGGCGCTTCGGTCCTCTCCGACTTGTTTTTTTAAGAAAAAACGAGTACAATGGGGAAAAACTAGCTTATGAAAGAGGTGGTTGGATGCCATCCAAAGACAATTCCGTTGCGAGCTGCGCCCAGCAGATCCTTACGCAGGTGAAAACCGTGGTCGTGGGAAAGGACCCCGTGCTGCTGTGGGTGCTGGCGGCAATTCTTGCCCGGGGACATATCCTGCTGGAGGACATCCCCGGCGTGGGGAAGACCACCATGGCGCTGGCCTTTTCCCGTGTGCTGAGCCTGAGCTGCAGCCGCGTGCAGTTTACCCCGGACGTTCTGCCCTCCGACGTGACGGGCTATTCCGTGCCCGACTCCGCCGGGGGAATGCACTATCAGCCCGGCGCGGTGCTGTGCAATCTGTTCCTCGCCGACGAGCTGAACCGCGCCACTTCCCGCACCCAGTCTGCCCTTCTGGAGGCCATGGAGGAAGGACAGGTCACGGTGGACGGGGTGAGCCACCCCCTGCCAAAGCCCTTTACGGTCATCGCCACCCAGAACCCTACCGGCGCGGCGGGCACTCAGCTGCTCCCCGACAGCCAGATGGACAGGTTTATGGTGCGGCTGTCCATGGGCTACCCCAGCCCTAAGGACGAAGCCGCCATGGTGCTGAACCGGCAGGGCGGCAACCCCCTGCACGACCTGATTCCCCTGATGACCCGGGAGGACTTGACCGCCATACAGGACACGGTGGAGGAAACCTACCTCAGCGACAGCGTGGTCAATTATATTGTATCCCTCATCGGCGCCACCCGGAGCAGCCCCGACATCCTTCGGGGCGCAAGCCCCCGTGCGACGCTGGCTGTCACCGCCATGGCGAAATCCGTCGCCCGGCTTCGGGGACGGGATTACGTGACCCCGGCGGACGTGAAGGAGGTCTTCGCCCACACCATCGCCCACCGCCTGATTTTATCCCCCAAAGCGGAAGCACAGGGAAAGCAGCCGCAGGCGGTATTGCAGGACATCCTTGCCGCCGTCCCCGCCCCCCGGCTTCGCTGACATGACCGGGCGCAGATTGTGGTATCTGGCGGCGCTGTTCGGCTGCTGGGTATTTTATATTGCCTACGGCGAGTGGTTTTCATGGTTGGCACTGATGATCGTAGGGGGACTTCCGTGGCTGTCGCTCCTTATCAGCATCCCCGCCATGCTTTTCTTCCGCCTGTCCCCGGACGGGGCGGACGCCGTCCCAATGGGTACGGAGGCGGAAACATGGCTGCTGGGCAGCAGCGCGTTCCCGCTCCCGCCATTCAAGGGGAAGATACGCCTGCGCAGCTGCATCACCGGCCAAGTCCGGCGCTATCATCCGGGAACCGGCCTGCCTACGCAGCACTGCGGCGGCATCGTCGTCACGGTGGCGCGGGCGCGGGTCTGCGATTATCTGGGGCTGTTTGCCTTCCCGGTGGGGAAGGTGACGCCCAAAACCATTCTCGTCCGCCCGAAGCCCCTGCCCATCCCCGCCATCCCAGACCTTGACCGGTATATTGCCCGGGCGTGGAAACCAAAATCCGGCGGCTTTGCGGAGAACCATGAGCTTCGGCTCTACCGTCCCGGCGACAGCCTGAATCAGGTGCATTGGAAGCTCACCGCCAAGACCGGAAAATGGATGATCCGCCAGCCCATGGAACCCCAGCGGGGGCTGGTGATGCTGACCATGACTCTCCGGGGCACCCCGGAGGAACTGGACCGGAAATTCGGCCGATTGTTGTGGCTGGGGAAATATCTTGTGGAAAAGGACGTGCGTTTTGAGATCCGCACCCTGACCGCCGATGGTGTGCAGTCATCGTGGGTGCAGACGGAGCAGGAGCTGAATAAAGCCACCGATACGCTGCTGTGTGCCGGGGAAGCAAAAGAAGGCTCCATCCGGGACTTTGGCTTCGCCGCCTCATGGCAGTACCATATCGGAGGTGAGCCGGATGAAGCGTAAGATCTGGGTCACCGCCGGAATCGCGGCGGCGCTGGCCTTCCTGATCGCCTTCGGCGCGGTGGGATGCGTGGTCAGCGGGTTTGACCTGCCTCTGGACAGCTATGCCAAAGTGGTGCTGATCTGTGGGGCGGCGTCGGTTTTCTGCGCTGCGGCCTTCAGCCTGAAATGGGGCGGCGCGGCGGTGCTGTGCGCGCTGGTGCTGGGCGCGGGCTATGTCTGGAAGCAGGAAGAGGCAGCAGAGCAGCTGTTCGGGCTGCTGTACCGCATGACCTCCGTTTACGGCAACGCCTACGGCTGGGACCCGGTTCAGCTGTCCGACGGTGCAGCGGCTGTGGATATCCCCATGGCCGTGCTGGGCATTCTGCTGAGCGCCGCCGTGACATGGTCGGTGTGCCGGAAGCTGGGGGCAGTCCTCCCGGCGGCGGCGTCACTGATCCCCCTTTCCGCCTGCATGGTGGTGACGGATACCGTCCCGGATGTGCAGTATTTATTCTGCCTGCTGTTTGGCCTTATCATTCTGATCCTCACCAGCCGCGTCCGCAGACAGAGCGCCCCTCAGGGCAATCGCCTGACCGCCATGGCGGCGATCCCGGCGGCACTGGCACTGGCGGCGTTGTTCCTGGCATTCCCGCAGGAGAGTTATGTAAACCGCTCGGAAGCGACCCGGGATGCCATTCTGTCGTGGTTCCAGAGCATCCCCGAAAAGGTGGCGGAAAACGTCCGGCAGGAAGTGACCGTTTCCGTCCCCGCTCAGGAGCCGGATCATGTGCGCCTTGCGTCTCTGGGACGCAGAACTGAATCGCCCATAACGGTGATGGAGGTCACGGCGGAGATCGGCGGTACCCTTTACCTCCGTGGGCAGGACTATGACGGCTACGACGGCATGACATGGACGGTCTCCCAGCACCGGACGGAGGACTTTTCCCTCACCGGGGAGGACTACGGCGAAGTGTCTATCCGCACCGTAGGCGAGCGGGCGCTATTATACCTGCCTTATTATCCCGCCCGGAGCATGGCGCTCATCGGCGGAAACATGAGCAACACCTGGGCATACACCGAATACGTTATTCCCCGCGCTGGTCTGCCGGACGACTGGCGGATAACGGCGATTTCGGGGACGGCAACCCCGCCTGACCTCAATTCCCCCTATCTTGCTCTCCCCGACGCGACCCGCGCCCGGGCGGAAGTCCTTCTTGCGGACATTCTGGGCGGCGCTTCCTCCACCGTGGAGAAGGCAGAGAAAATCGGAGATTATGTCCGTGCTTCTGCCCGGTACGACCTGAACCCCTCACGAATCGGCGAGGGGGAGACGGATTTTGCCCTGTGGTTTCTGGAAGACGCTGAAGCCGGCTACTGCGTCCACTTCGCCACGGCGGCGGCGGTGCTGCTTCGGGCGGCGGGGATCGAAGCCCGCTATGTCAGCGGCTATCTGGTGAAAACCGCCCCCGGCACGCCCGCCGACATCACCGAGAAAAACGCCCACGCATGGGCGGAATATTACGAGCCGACGCTGGGCGTCTGGCTGGTATTGGAGGCCACTCCATCGGATATGGCCGCGGCGCAGCAGCCCACCCCGGAGACCGTGCCGGGAGCCACGCAGGAGGCCGCCCAGCCGACCTCCCCGGAGCCGACGACCCCGCCGCCTGCAACTTCACCCTCCCACCCGCAGCCCCCCACCGAATCCGCGCCGCCTCAGCCGGATGCGCCAAAGCAGCACAACGTCGGAAGGATTCTGGCCGTACTGCTTGCGCTTGGAATGCTGGTTCTGGTGGTCACAGTCCAGCGGAGTATCCGCATCCGCCTGCGCCGCGGCAGACAGCAAACCGCCCGCCCCAACGCCCGGGGACTTGCCATGTGGCAGGAGACGGAGCTTCTGTCCAGACTTCTGCACCAGCCGTCCCCGGAAGCGCTGGAAACGCTGGCACAGAAAGCCAAATTCAGCCAGCACACGCTGACAGTGGAGGAACTGGAACAGTTCACGGCATATCTGACCGACGCCCGGCATCAGCTGGAACAAAAACCATTGTATCTGCGGCTGGTTTATAGGTATCTTTATGCAGTGATTTAAGGAGAACACCATGGAAGAAAAATTCATTGCCGTCTGGGCGGCGAACCGGGAAAAGGCGGAAAGCCTCGGCGTTCGAATGCGCCCCATCCCCGCCGGGGAAGCCATGAAAACGGCGCACCGCGCCTTGTCCGGCAGCCGTCTCAGCGACGGATTCAACGCCCTTCGGGAAAAGCACCGTCTTGACCTGTCGCTGGAAGCTCTGGCTGTGGACAAACGCTTCACGACGCTGTTCAGCGACGAGGAAGCCAACGAAGCCCTGACCCGTCTTCTGGAAGCGGGCTACTACGGCGGATAACGACAAAAAAGAGGAAGCGTATTTGCTTCCTCTTTTTGCTGTCTAATTCGTAAAGCCTTACTTTTCCAACGCCATAACCTTATCGATCCGGCGCTGATGGCGCGCTTCCCCGGAGAATTCCGTGCCGACCCAGACGTCCACGATCTCCAGCGCCAGATTTTCGCCCACAACTCCCGCACCCAGCGCCATCATATTGGTGTCGTTGTGCAGGCGGGTCATTTTTGCCGACCATGGGTCGGACAGCAGGGCGCAGCGGATGCCGTCGATCTTATTGGCGGTGATGGACATGCCGATGCCGGTGGTACACAGCACAATGCCCCGCTGGCATTCCCCGCTGGCAACCGCCCGGGCGGCCGCAGCGGCAAAGTCGGGGTAATCGCAGCTTTCCGTGGAATAGGTGCCGAAGTCCCTGACCTCATGCCCCTGCTTTTCCAGATGCTCGATGACTTTATTTTTCAGCGCAAACGCGCCGTGGTCACAGCCAATGGCAATTCTCATACTACGATCTCCTTTGTATTACAGTAGTTAAATCACATACCCGCCGCTGACGCCCAGCACCTGCCCGGTGACAAATTCCGCGTCTGCCAGATACGCGATGGCTTTTGCCACATCCATGGGCATACCGTTGCGCCCCAAGGGCGTTTCCTCCGCCATTCCCGCGAGGATATCCGGGGCGACGTTCGCGCACATGTCCGTCAGAATGACTCCCGGCGCCACGCAGTTGACCCGGATGCCGCTGGGGCCAAGCTCCTTTGCCAGCGCCTTGGTCAGAGCGATCACCGCGCCTTTTGTAGCGGAATACGCCGCCTCGCAGGATGCGCCCACCTGCCCCCACATACTGGCCACTGTCACGATGCTGCCACGATGGGTCTTGAGGAAAGATGGCATGGCGGCGTTGACGCAGTGGTAAATCCCTCCCACGTTAACGGCGAACAGCCGGTTCCATTCATCCTCCGCCATCTGGGACAAAAGTCCAAAGTACATCGTCCCGGCGTTGCAGACAAGAATGTCCACGTCCCCGATTTGAGAAAACGCCCGGTTCACGGCTTCCCCGTCCGCCACGTCGCAGCAAATGGCGGCGGCTCCTGTTTTGTCCGCCACAGCTTTCGCGGCGGTATGGTTTTTCTCGTACAAAAACGTCACCCGGTCGCCCCGTGCGGCGAACAGCTCGACCGTAGCCGCGCCGATCCCCCGGGAGCCGCCGGTGATCACAACATTCCCCATAGAATTTCCCGCCTTCCGCAGTCCATTTCTGTCTCATGAAAAACGGGCTGCCGGGGCAGCCCGTTTTTTACCGCCTTCTGCTCTTGGTGCGGTGATCCGCACGCATGGAGGAGAGCTTGTTGTCGGACTCGGACATGAACGCCTTCAGCTTTTCCTCAAACAGCTGGTCAGCCGTCTTGGGGGCGGCGGGCTGCATGGGGGCGCGCTGGGGGCGGTTCTGCGCCGGGGCGGAATTTTCCCGCCGGTAGCCGCCGTCCTGACGGGGCGCGCCGCGGTAGTTCCCGTTCCGATTTCCGCCGTTCTCACGCTGGGGCTTGGGTTCCAGACGCTTGATGGACAGGTTGACCTTGCCGTTTTCCAGACCAATGACCATGACCTTCACGTCCTGGCCCTCGGTCAGGTGCTGCCGGATATCGCTGACGTAGGCATTGGCGACCTCGGAAATATGTACCATGCCTGTCTTTCCCTCCGGCAGGGAGATGAATGCGCCGAAATTGGTGATAGACTTGACTTTACCCTCTAAAATGGCTCCAACGGTTAACTCCATAGTATGCTGTGATTCCTCCATCTATTTTCAGTTAATGATGCACAAGGTTAAGACTGCGGCTGTAGATCCAGAATAAGGGTATTGGGGTCAGCCAGCCCCAGCTCGCTTCTTGCGATATCCTCTACGCTCTTCACCGAGCCCAGCTCGCCAATTTTTTCCTCCAGCTCGCTGTTCTGATGTTCCAGAGCGGCGGCCTCGTCCCGCAGCTCTCCGGTCCGCGCCTGAATGCCGGTGTGTACCCACCTCAGAGCTGCCAGCGCCGCCATAGAGAATACGATAAGCACTGCCACGATGATCTTCAGTGCCAGCGAGCCTGACCGGAAAATCACTTTCCCCCTGCGTTTCTGTTCCAATGGGTTCACCTCTTCGTTTTCGCCGTTTTTCCCGACGATGATTCCACTTTATTGTAACCCATTTTTTCGCAGATGCAAATAAAATTTTTGCAAATTCGGAAAATTTTTTTGCGGGCAGCAGCGCAAAGCCCAGGATTGCCCTGACGAATTTCCAGAATCCGGAAAAAATGGGTGCGATCAGGCTGCCGAACGCCAGATCCCAGACAATCCCCCCCGCCAGCAGCCCGGCGGAATACCCCAGCCGCAGGTCGCCCCCGCACACACGAAAGCTCATAATCAGCCAGACCCAGACGCAGCCCGTCAGAAACAGCGCGTCCGCGGCAAGAGTATGCCGTGGACGCAGGGGACGTAAGAATTCGTAATACACCCCCAGCGCTGCCCCCAGCAGGCAGCAGCACACGAATCGGTGTGCTGCCAGCGCGGGGGCGGTCATCCGAACAGACGGCGCTTCCAGCCGGCTGCCTGCCTCGGTTCCTCGTAGGCCAGCGCGGAAACACTGCCGTCCACCTCCACCTGCCCGCCCTCCAGTGACAGGGTTTTCAGCTGCAATTCCTTTCCTTGCACGATCAGCGTCCCCAGAGAGGTCTGCAGCACCACCGTCGTATCGTCAAAGCTGACCACCTCTGTCACCCCGGTCATGGTCAGCTGCCGCCGCTCATTCAGACAGAGCTTGTGGGGCATATGCTCATCCGCCATAGCCATCCCTCCTTGCCTTGCCATACGCTATGCCTTAGGCGGCGGGAATATGCCGCATTTTTTATTTTGCTATGCTTTTGCACAGCAAAAAGCAGCCAGAACGTTTCCCGCGTTCTGGCTGATATCATCGCTAGTTCTCCATCTGTTTTCCCAAAAAACCGGCAGCGGTCTTGACCAGCCCCTGATCCGCTTCCTGCAGGGGACTGTCGTTTTCCCCCAGAAGCAGCAGCACGCAGCCCATAAGGTCGCCCTGAGACAAAATCGGCGCGGCGGCGCCAAGGTGGTATTTCTCCTCCCCGTCGGCCGCCAGAATGGGGGCGTCCCCGTTTTTGTAGAGGTAATTTTTCCGCTGTTCCATGAGCTTTTCCAATTCCGGCGAATTGGGTTTGTCCATCAGCTCCCGCTTGGGGATACCGTAAAGGGCGATAATGCTGTCCCGGTCGGTCACCGCGGCGATATGCCCGGTAGCGGACCCGATGGACTCACACATCTGGGCAGCGAACTCCTGCAAGTCGCCCATAGGGGAATACTTACGGAAGATCACGCCCCCGTCCTTCTCCGTATAAATCTCCAACGGGTCACCGTCACTGATAACATTGACACGGAAAACCTTGTCCTCGTGGTTTTTGGAGGACTGGATCAGTGCATTTTCGCTATTTTCCGTGCCGGAATTAAAATTTACGGCGATGTCTCCCTGGTTGACGTGGAGCAGGGTGTCCACATCGCTGTGGAGCCGGATCTCCAGCCGATCCTCGAATACGTCGATGCGCTCTATCAGCAGTTCTAAATCGTTTCGTTCCAGTGTTTCCTTGGAAAGAATGTCCCCGAATACCTCCATGGCGGTCTTGGCGGCACGCCCCGCCTGAATGATGGTGTTCCGCTTGTCCGAGAGCATGCCGATCTGGTGATCCAGCCCCTCGATTTTCTTTTGCAGGTCGGCTTCCAGCTCGTCATAGGTCTCCGCCAGAAGCTCCTCCTGATCCGAGTGCTTTACCATATCCCGGATGCGCTGCCGCTTGGTGGCTTTCAGTTCCTCCCGCAGCTCCTCCAGGACTTGCGCCAGATGGTCGGCGGACTGCTCCGTTTCCACCACATCGGAATCCTGCCGTGCCAGTTCGGCGTTCAGTTCTTCCAGCATGGCATGGGAATGCTCCATGACCCGCCGCACATAGATTTTCAGCAGCTCGTCCAGCTTGTCCACCCGGATGTGGTGGGAGCTGCACCCGGAACGGCCCCGGCGGTGGTAGGTGCCGCAGGTGTAGGCGGCGCTCAAATCCCTGCGGCTCATGGCGAACATGGGGCTGCCGCAGTCGCCGCAGAACAGGAAGCCGGAGTACACATTGTCGTACTTCTTCACCCCCCGGTAATTGGCGGTGGAACGCTTCTCCCGGAGGGCCCGGGTGGTGGCAAAGGTGCGGTAGTCGATAATGGGCTGGTGGTGGTTCTCAATGACGATGTGCTCCTCCTCGTCCCGTTTCACATCCTTTCCGTTGATCTTGGCACGGGTGTACTTGGCCTGGCGGAAAGTGCCGATATAAAAATCGTTGTCTAAAATCCCCTGCACCGTGACGATGGCCCAGGCGGCCTTGGTTTTCCGGCTGGTGGGTTCCCCAGCCGCCTCCTTGCGCATCTGCTCCGACATCCGGGGAGTTGGAATGCCCTGCTCCGTCAGGTAGTTGGCGATTTTCTTGTAGCCCCAGCCCTGGTTGTTGTACAGGTCAAAAATCTGCCGCACGATCTCCGCTTCCGTAGGGACGATCTCAAATTCTTTCTGCCTGTTGATGATATAGCCGTAGGGGGCGGCGCACAGCCATTTCCCATCGGCCTGCCGCCGCCGGATGACGTTTTTCACCTTCTTGCTGGTGTCGGTGACAGGCATTTCGTTGATGAGAAACTGAAACTGGATTTTCAGCCAGTCGTCATCGTTGGGAAAGTCGATGTTGTCTCCCACGGAAATGATGCGAACGCCTGCATCCCGCAGATCCTCCAATTCCACCAGCCCCCGGGAATTTCGCCGGGAGAATCGGGAAAAATCCTTCACCACCAGAATGTCATACTGATGCCGGATCAGCCCCTTTCGCATGGCCTGGTAGCCCTCCCGCTGCTCAAAGGTATAGCCGGAACGGTCCCGATCCTCATAAAAGGTCAGGCTGCTTCCCGGAAATCGGCGGTTCACAAAGTCCCGGATGATGGCTTTTTGGTTTTCAATGGACACATTGTCCCGGTCCAACTCCTCGTCCACGGAGATGCGGCAGTAGCCGGCAATGTCAAAGGTTTCGGTCATAACAAGCCTCCCTACATTTGATAACGTCTATCTTGTTTTGCATATTTACAGATAATATTGTACATTGATAATGATAAAAAAGCAAGAACAAATTTTGTATAACACAAATAATCATTGCCGTTTCCACATAATTATGGTAAAATAGAAGTAGAATACATGGTAGGGAGGGACAGATATGCAATATACCATCGATGAAATCAGGGAAATTGTCGCAGCCTTGGCCGCCCGGTATGGAGCTGACCGTATTTATCTGTTCGGCTCCTATGCCCGGGGTGACGCCAACAAGGACAGTGATATAGACTTGCGCATCGACAAGGGCGCCATTCGTGGCTTGCAGATGGGCGGACTTGCCGCTGATCTGGAAGACGCATTGGGAATCCCTGTGGATTTGGTTCCCACCGGAAGCCTGGACAGCAAATTTCTGAATTCTATTTCTGATGATGAGGTGCTGCTGTATGAAGCCTCTTGACCGGAATATCAGCATTTTGGAGCATATCGTAGGCTATTGCGACCAGATAGAGGAGACAATTCGCCGCTTCGGAAATGACTATGGTGTATTTTCCACGGACGCGATCTACCGGAACGCAGCAGCATTGTGTGTCCTTCAAATCGGAGAATTGGCCGGAAAGCTGACGGATGAATTCCGTGCAGAACATCCAGGCGCGCCTTGGCGGCAAATTCGCGGTATGCGGAATATTGTGGCACACAGCTATGGCACCGTTGATCCGGAGATCACCTGGGAAATTCTGACGGAGGATATTCCAAAGCTGAAAGCATATTGCTGCCGTATTATCAATGCCAAATGTGATGAACTGTAAAATGCAGCCCCTGCAGATGTTGTGACGACATCTGCAGGGGCTTTTACATTCCAATTTCCACGGAGGAAATTGCAGCAAATTACAGTTCCATCTGTGTGATTTTCTGCTTTTTCTCCCGCTGCACCGCCAGTTCCGCACTGCGCCGTTTGTTATACGCCAGCAGGGCCATGGTGTTCTCCTTCAAATCCTCCTGCCCGGAGTGAAATACCGCCACCATATATTTCTGCTGCTTCCACTGGGCATACATGGGCTTCAACTGATTTTGCAGAGCCTCATCCCCACTCTCCTTTCGGCTCAGCCACACCTGTACCAGTTTCTTTGCATCATCCTGAATAATTTCCATGTTACTGCCCCCTTTTCTCCAAATGATTTCCAGAGTTTCCTTTTTTTATGCGAATAGGCGTGCTCCTTTTTACAGCAGGGAATCCTGCGCGCTGGTTTGTGAATCCTATTTTCTGTCAATCTTCCCGCCGCTTCTGCCAGACAATCTCATAGCCCAGTACATCAGCAAGTTCCAGCACTTCCCGATAGCGCAGGGTCTGGTCACTCAACTTGGCGGAAAAATTGGAATCGCTGTCACTCCATCCATACTCGGCAGAGCAGGCTTCCACCGCTTCCTTCTGAGTGTAACCCGCAGCAATGATGTGGGATTGAATGTCGCAGCGGACTCGGTTAATTTTTCTTCCCTTTTTCATGTTCGTTTCCTCTTGGATCAAATTCTGTTTTCTATGCGGTGACTCTGCTGTCCAGTAAATTTCCTTTGATTCTGAAAATCCCTCCATTTTCTTATTCGCCATGTCCGGGTCACAGGTTGACCCGGCGAATGCAGCGATTTACGAACCAATTCGTCAGCCGGTGCAGTTCTTTCCCATACTGCGAATCGCATTCACTCTTTGCTTCATCGCTTGTTGGCGCATTTCTCACAGCAAAGAGAAAACATTTTCGCTGTTTTCCAAACCCTTTGTTTTCCCTTTGGCTGATATTGCAGTTCTGCCTGTTAACAAGCTGGTGTAAACGGGCGCAAGAAAACCTCTGTACGGTTGGCATTGACCTTTTCCACCCTCATTTCTTGTTTTGCAATTCTCTGTTTACATCTTCTCTAAAAGGAAAAGAGTAAGGAATCCAAAGTAAATTTAAGGCGTATCCCTTCTTTCGGCATTTGACGGTTTTGAAAATACGTTGACCGGCTTGTTTACCGGCTGTTTACTGGGATAGAGGATACCTGCTTACCAACCTTCCGGCAGTTCCAGCTGCTCCGCTCCTACCCCAGTCTTTCTGTGCCATGTGCGCTGGATACCGTATCCGGGAATCCGTTTTGTTGTACCCGGCTCCCAGCCCTCGATGGTGTGGTTCATAATGTCGTTGATCTCCCGGATCTCCCATTGCTTTGGCTCGTCCATGCGTCCCAGGCCCAATTCAAAAATCTGCCGGGAACATACATCATCACTTCCAAAGGAATCCAGAAAGCACTGGATACGCCCGCTCGTAGTGTCCTCGGGCATGAATGCCTTTTGGCGGTTCCGGGCTTCCTCCTCCAGCTCTCTCGGCAGAGACAGCCGGAAATCCCCGCTGCGGTAAATGGTCATGGCCTCTGCCCACATCTGGTCGATGTAGGCGCGGGACACTGTTTCGTTTTCCAGAATGTGTACCTCCGCCTTATCCGGCTCTGCCATGACCGGCAGGAAACGACGGTTGCCCGCTCTGTCCAACGGCAGGAAATCCAGCGAATTGGAAGTGCCAGCAAATACGCACTGCCTCGGCCGATCCTCCGGGTGGATGTCGTAGGGCACCTTATAGGTTTCCTTCTGGCGGCTGATGAAGCTGCGGATCTCCTCAATACTTTTCGTACTGGCAGTGGCCAGCATCTCCGACATTTCGATGATCCAGTGTCCCTGCATTTTCCTATATACATTGTCATCATCGATCTTTTTCAGATCATCGGAGAACCATTCATCCCGCACAGCCAGCAGGCGGAAGAAGCTGGACTTGCCCGCCCCCTGACTGCCCACCAGACACAGCATCAGCTCAAACTTGATACCGGGATGGAACACCCGGCTGATAGCACCCAGCATGAAGATTTTCAGGCACTCGGTGTTGAACTGGCATTCCTCTGCCCCTAGGAATCTGTGCAAGGCGTGCTGAATGCGAGGCTGCCCGTCCCAGCGGAGCGCTTGGAGATATTCCTGAATGGGATGGAAGCGGTTTTCATTGGCAACAATGCGGATGGCATCCCGCAATGCCTTCTCATGGTTCAGATGGTAGTGCCGCTCAAAATACAGTTTGAGGTAGCTCATGTCCCGTTCCGTGATGGCACTGCCTGTCCGCTCCCAGCCAACATCGCCCACGATGCAGTCCCGCTCGGTCAGCACGTTGAATCGAATGGTTCCCCTCAAATTCTCGTCATGCTCCAGAACAAAAATGCAGTTGTCAATGGTTTGCAGGACATTGTCTTTGCCGTTCTTCTTGAGATTCAGAAATATCTCCTGCTGTGTCATTGCTGTGGATTCGTTCATCGATCTTTATCACCATCTTTCTGTAATGCTCGTAAACGGTTTTCACTTCTTCCGTAGTTCCGAACTCCAATTCAAAAATCAACTGGCGGACGTCGGCCTGCCTTTGAAGTGCTTCGATAAACAACGGGTGCCATTCTGCATCCGACGCCTTTGGGCAATACCTTCGCTTCCAGTCAATCAGTAAATCGTAGTAGCTGTGAAGAATTTCCTTCGCGTAGGAAACCCATGTTTCCATTTCTGTCCGGGCAGCCGGTGGTCCTCGAGGGTAATCGTCCACCGAAATCCCAAAATCTGCGGACAGCTTTTGTGCTGCTTCCCCCGGTGGAATTCCAAAGAGCCGGGACACAAATGTGATAACGTCTCCCTGCGCGCCGCAGCCGAAACAGTGAAAGCACCGGCTGAGCTTCAGGCTGGGCGAGTGCTCATCGTGGAAGGGACATAACGCCATCCCGGAGGCATTCACTTTTAAGCCATAGCGGGGAGCCACCTCCCGGCAGGTCAATCTTTGTTTCAACGCTGGATAGTAACTCATGTTTCCCTCCTTCAGTTGAATTTGTCACAGGATACCCATTTACCAGGTATCCCCGTGTATTCACTTTTCAAGATGCAGGTGAACAAACTCCCAAAGGACGCAAAAAAGGACATGGCAACAGCGTGAAAGCTGTTTGCCATGTCCTCTCGATGGTCCTCGTTCTCACCAGCAAAGCTGGTGGATGCAGGCTCTTATCCGGCTTCTATACTGGAATCGATCCAGCGTGTCCGGCGGTTGAACTTTATGCAAAACGTGTCAACAAAAATATGAAGTTGTTATCGCAAGTTGATTTAGAAAGTTTGTTCGTATATCAGGAGTATAACACATAGAAAACGCAATGTCAACATCTAATTCAAAAATATTTTCGAAAATAAATCTTGCTCGTGCAAAATCAAAAGCGATTGAAAATCGCGCAGCCGCAGACGGACAGTCTGCGATTATCAGGGCTTGGGGCGGAGCCTCAGCAAGCAGAAACCCACTCGTTCCGTGGAAGGGGGACGGGGGGATTTTGCGCATCTGTATTACAGATGCATTGCTTGCTAATATTCGTTTAGCCCCTTACAGCTTGAAAATAGGTTTGTAAAGAGGCCCTTATCTAAGCTGCAATAGTGACCATAAACCTCGCTGCGACAAAAGTCGCAAGCAATGCCTTCGTATATACAAAGGCACAAAACCAGGCATTTCCACTCTATCGGGAATGCTTGGTTTCCGCTTGTTGAGGCCCCGCCCCAATCCCCGGTGAACATAATGTTCTGAGTAACGCTGCCCTTCGGGCATCGGCTGCGCAATTATAAATTGCTGTCGTTGAATCAGTCCGCCATTTGTAAACCAGAAATTATCTCAGGAATGTTTACTATCATCATAATTCCGTGGTGGATAGTACGTTGGTAGTAAACACAACTATGTTGACTTCTCTTCCGATTATGGTTATGCTTAGCTTATATAACTTTGTCCGCTTGTATATTCAAAATATCAAAAAGTCGAAACGGAGACGCGCTCATGGATATCCAGCACTGCAAAAAAATATTCGACCACTACAGCGGCATGATGCGCACTAAGGAATTGAAACAGGAGAAAATATACTACAAGAATATCGAGCAGCTTATTGAGGCAGGGTGCGTGGAGAAAGTACGGTACGGCTATTACCAATGGGTCAACCCCGATGATTTCAGCGAGATTGGCACGGTGAGCCGCCTGTTCCCGGATGCGATTCTCTGCATGGATACAGCTCTGCGTTACTATGGATACAGTGACCGCACGCCGGGGGAATGGCATCTTGCTGTCAGCAAGGATTCAGGAAAATCACGGTTCCGGATCGATTACCCCTTTGTGAAGCCCTATTACATGGAACCTGCGGTTCTGGAACTGGGGCTGACAAAAGGAAATATGGACGGACACGAGATGCGGATTTATGATAAAGATCGTGTCATTTGTGATTGCCTGCGGTATCGGAATAAAATGGACAAAGAAATTTTCAACAAAGCGATCCAAAACTATATTGCAGACCCGGAAAAGCGTATTCCCAAACTCATGGAGTATGCCGAGCCTCTGCGGGTAAAGAAGATTGTGAAAGACTTGATAGGAGTGTGGCTGTAATGGCGGATGTTGCGGCGTCTGTTCTGGCAAAATTGAAAAACAAGGCCAAGGCTTCCGGCTTCAGCACCCAAATCACAGGCGATATCAAAATAGTGCTGATACTTTTGCCAGATATTTTATTGACATCATACTGTATATTTGATTATACTGAACTTGGAACATATAGGAGTATTTCCCATGAAAAAGGAGGGCAAATGTGCAGGGAATCGATTGGAAATTGTATCAAGAGGATCCATTTTATCGCGATCTTGTAGACCGCATGTTAGAAAACGAACAAGAGGCCGCTCGCCTGCGGCAGCAGTTACGTGCGGAGCAGGCCCAGTTAGATGCAGAGGCAACCTATAGACGGCAAAGAATGCTGGGATACGCGAATCAGCTCCCTTATCGGGAGACGACTCCGGTTCGTCCAATGCAGTGGAGCGCCTCTTATCCGGCGTATCAGGACAACTTTGTCAATTACTGGTCTGCTTCCACACAATCCGCTGTGCAATCTGGTGCCCCTATGCCGAACCAGGAAGAACTCCGTCATGTGTTCCATTCTGCGGTAGATTGCACTGCGCAGTTAACCAAAGAAAACGCACCTGTTCCATCGATCATATTCGATGGATTGGGACTGCTTACTGCAGCAAATCTGTTTGAAGCGGCAAAATCAGCGCTTTCTATCATTGACACCGCGAAAAAGCTCATGTTGTGAATATGCCGCAAACCCTTTACCAACACATAGGAAGCCTGCATCATTGATCGGTGCAGGCTTCCTTTGCTGAACAGGAAAGGAAGCACCGTACTGCATCTAAGTTCGGCAATTACAGCTAAAGTATTTTCAATTCATTCATTATTAAAACTATGATAAAGATGAGGTTGACAAGAAATACATTTGTGTGTATGCTATAATTGTATCATTGATTGAAATATGATAAAATTGAAAGTCAAGTGAGGAAATTGAATGAGAGATTTCAGCTTCAAAGCAGAATATAAAAAGCTCCTGACGCCAGAGGTTGTGGCCTACCTGACGCAAATTCACGAATACAAAGGGCAGCAAAACCTTTTTATCGAGACAAAGGCGGATGAATTGTCTGATCTCTTGGAGGTTGCAAAGATACAGAGCACTGAAGCCTCCAACTGCATCGAGGGCATTGTTACAACAAACGAACGTCTGAAAAAAATCGTTCGTGAGAAGACCATCCCCCGGAACCGCAGCGAAAAAGAGATCGCCGGATACCGCGATGTACTTGCAACAATTCATGAAAGTCATGACTTTATCCCGCCAAAGCCGTCTATCATTTTGCAGCTTCATCGGGATCTGTACAAGTACAGCGGTAAGTCCATCGGCGGCAGCTTCAAAAACTCGGACAATGTGATTGCCGAGGAATTGCCGGACGGCCAGCAAATCGTTCGGTTTGAGCCTGTACCAGCATGGGAAACACCGGAGACCATTGCTGCATTGTGCAATGCTTTTGAAGCGGCAATGCAGGATGCAGAGCTTGACCCGCTGCTGCTGATTCCCATTTTTATACTGGACTTCCTCTGTATCCACCCCTTCAACGACGGCAACGGCCGCATGAGCAGGCTTCTGACGCTGCTGCTTTTATACCGTTCCGGCTATATCGTTGGCAAATATATCAGTATCGAAAAGCTGATCTCCGACACCAAGGAGACCTATTACGAAGCCCTGCAAGCCAGCTCCTATAACTGGCACGAAGGCACGAACGATTATGCACCCTTTGTCACCTATATGCTGGGCGTTCTGGTGGCGGCTTACCGGGATTTTGAAAGCCGAATTGAATTACTGACAACAAAGGGGCTTTCCAAGCCCGACCGGGTGCGGGAGATCATCAAAAACCACCTCGGAAAGATCACCAAAAGTGAAATCATGGCCGCATGCCCGGATATCAGTCAGATCACCGTCCAGCGGGCGCTGGCAGAGCTGCTGAAATCCGGCGAGATCATCAAACTCGGCGGCGGACGCTACACTTCTTATATTTGGAACAGGGAGAGAGAATAAATGATTACAGGCGAACTGAAAAATAAAATCGACGGTCTTTGGGATATTTTTGCGGCGGGCGGTCTGGTGAACCCGCTGGACGTGATCGAGCAGATCACCTATCTGATGTTCATTCACGACCTGGATGATTCGGACAATCTCCGGGCAAAAGAGGCCGCCATGCTGGGGCTGCCTTATACCAGCATCTTCACCGACGAGGTGCAGGTGGGTGAGCGCACCATCGACGGTCAGCAGCTCAAATGGAGTGTATTTCATGACTTCCCGGCGGGGAAAATGTACTCCGTCGTGCAGGAGTGGGTGTTTCCCTTTATCAAAAACCTCCACGGCGACAAAAACAGCGCCTATTCCAAATACATGGATGACGCCATTTTCAAGCTGCCCACACCGCTGCTGCTTTCCAAGGTGGTGGACTCGCTGGACGAGATTTACCGCCTGATGAGCGAATCGCAGGCGGTGGACGTGCGCGGCGACACCTACGAATATCTGCTCAGCAAAATCAGCCAGTCCGGCCTCAACGGTCAGTTCCGTACCCCGCGCCATATCATCCGCATGATGGTGGAGCTGATGGACCCGAAAGCCGATGACGTCATCTGCGACCCGGCCTGCGGCACCTCCGGTTTTCTTGTTTCGGCGGGCGAGTATCTGAAAGAAACCCGGAAAGAAGAAATCTTCTTCAACCGCCAGAAGAAAGACCATTATATGAACCATATGTTCTTCGGCTACGACATGGATCGCACCATGCTCCGGATCGGCGCGATGAACATGATGACCCACGGCATTGTGAGTCCCTTTATCGAGTATCGGGACAGCCTGTCCGACCAGAATCCGGACAAGGAGAAATACTCTCTGATTCTTGCCAACCCGCCATTCAAAGGCAGTCTGGATGCCGATACCGTGTCGGCGGATTTGCTGAAGATCTGCAAGACCAAGAAAACCGAGCTGCTGTTTCTGGCCCTGTTCCTGCGGATGCTGCGCATCGGCGGGCGCTGTGCCTGTATCGTCCCCGACGGCGTGCTGTTCGGTTCGTCCACCGCGCACAAGGCTATCCGCAAGGAGCTGGTGGACGGCAACCGGCTGGAGGCCGTGATCTCCATGCCTTCCGGCGTGTTCAAGCCCTACGCCGGCGTGTCCACTGCCATTCTGATTTTCACAAAAACCGGACACGGAGGCACGGACAATGTGTGGTTCTACGACATGACCGCTGACGGCTTTTCGCTGGACGATAAGCGCAGCCCAGTGACGGACAATGACATTCCCGATATCATTGCCCGCTTCCGCAATTTGGAGGCAGAAAAAGACCGCCGGCGCACGGAAAAATCCTTCTTCGTGCCCAAGGCGGAGATCGTGGACAACGGTTATGACCTGTCCATCAACAAGTACAAGGAAACGGAGTATAAGCCTGTGGAGTATCCGCCTACCAGTGAGATTATGGCGGAGCTGCGGAGGCTGGAGAAGGAAATTGGCGAGGAAATGAGCAAGTTGGAAGAACTGCTGGAGCAGGAATAATTCGGATTTGTGGGGATGAAGGATGAAAGTAAAACTTGACAAAGTATGCAAGCGGATATACGCTGGTGGTGATGTTCCTAAAGACAGATATTCAACAGTAATGACCTCTGAATATACGGTTCCCATATACGCCAACGCAGAAAAAGACGATGGATTATATGGATATACGGACACTGCACGAGAAAACGAGTTGAGTATTACCGTTGCAGCAAGAGGAACTATCGGATTTACAGCGATACGAAGAGAGCCGTTTCTGCCTGTAGTCAGATTGATTACAGTCGTGCCGGATGTGACAAAGGTTTCTGAACGCTATTTATACTATGCGTTGAGAAGTTGCAAGCCCACATCCAGCGGAACATCAATCCCACAGTTGACTGTACCAGATATTAAGAAAAATGAAATTGAATTGTATAGTTTACCTGTTCAAGAGAAGATTGCAGATAAATTAGATGTTGTGGTTAGAATTATTGCGCTTCGCCAGCAAGAACTCCAAAGACTAGACGACCTCGTCAAAGCCCGATTTGTCGAGATGTTTGGGAATCCGGTCAACAATCCTTTTGGGTTAAGAACGAAACCAATGACTGAGATCTGCGAGATTATTGATGGAGATAGAGGAAAAAACTATCCAGCTGCAAATGATTTTTCCGACAGCGGTTACTGCCTTTTCTTGAATGCAAAAAATGTTACCTTAGACGGCTTTAACTTTGAGAATTGTATGTATATCACAAAAGAAAAAGATGAAACTTTGCGAAAGGGGCGCTTAAATAGAGGAGATGTAGTGCTTACTACTCGTGGAACAATAGGAAATCTTGCTTTATATACTGACGAAATTCCATTTGAACATATAAGAATTAATTCTGGAATGGTGATTCTGCGGATGAAGAAAGTGGTTGACGCAGTATACTTTATCGAGCATTTCAAAATGCAACTTACGGATATTAAGGAGAAAATTGCAAGTGGGTCAGCGCAGCCACAGCTACCTATTTCCACTATGAATCAGGTTCAAATACTTCTGCCAGAAATTGAACAGCAGAGAACGTTTTCTGATTTTGTCAAAAAAATCGACAAATCAAAGGCTGTTATACAGGAAGCACTGAATAATGCGCAGTTGCTGTTTGATAGTTTAATGCAGCAGTATTTAGCATAATCATTCTATCACAAATTAAAAGCTTAGTGCAGATGTACTTTTAGGAGGGTAATACAAATGGAAAAAATATTTCAAGTATTTGTAAGTTCCACATTTGAAGATTTACAAGAGGAACGCAAAGAAGTAATGCAAGCACTACTAGAACTGGACTGCATGCCAGCAGGAATGGAACTGTTCCCTGCATCCAATGAGGATCAATGGACTTTGATTAAACGAGTAATAGATGCCTGCGACTATTATCTCTTAATCGTTGGCGGCCGGTATGGGAGTACCACCGGTGAAGGGAAAAGTTATACCCAAATGGAGTTTGAATATGCACTTGCAACAGATAAGCCTATCATTTCATTTTTGCCCAAAAATCCAGAGAGCATCCCTTCTGGAAAGTGCGAAAAAGATGGAGAGAAACGGGAAAAACTTGAAGCATTCAAAGAACTTGCAAAGAAAAAGCTGGTTAAGTACTGGGAAAGTCCAGAGCAACTAGGTTCTGTTGTCTCAAGAAGCATGGTCAAGCTAATCAAAGATTTTCCGGCTGAAGGATGGGTAAGGGCAGGAAGTGCAGTAGATGAAAAATCTGTAAAAGAAATTGCAAAGCTGCAACGCGAGAACGAAAGCCTAAAAGAACAACTAAAGACTATTGCTACACAAGCACCGATAGGTACAGAAGCGCTTTCTCAGGGAAATGAGCAGGTTGAAATCAGATACTCTTTCTCTGCAGAAGATAGGCGAGGCTTTCAAGCGGCCACATGTGACAACGAAGAACCATATAGCTGGAACGATCTATTTGCTTGCATAGCGCCGAAAATGATAGATGAATGTACTGATAGTGCCTTTGAGTATGGACTGAACAAGTATATAGAAGAACACAGTAATTGGATGAGAATAAGAGAGTTTTCTGGGCTAAGAAATGCAAAGGGCTTTACAATTAGTCAAGAATCGTTTGGTATAATTAAGGTGCAATTCAGAGCATTAGGATTAATTGCATCAGGAGAAAAGAAACGCAGCGCATCTGACAAACAAAGCTATTGGAAACTAACGCCTTATGGCGACTATGTAATGACTCAGTTGCTTGCTATCAAACGTTCTGACTGCACAGGAACATCAAAGCCGTCAACCGCAGTTAAATGAAGTGCGCAAGTACCCTCTCCCAAAGGAAGAGCTGTCACGAAGTGACTGAGAGGGTTCCCTGTTGTTTGGCACCCCAATGAAAAAATACTGTTAGCAAAAAGGAGATTTTGTACATGGGCGATTATACCGTATACATTGACGAAGCCGGAGATTTGGGAATAGGAAAGGGTACGCGATGGTTTGTTTTAAGTGCGGTTCTTGTTCATAAACCTTCGGAACCTCAGATTCGGCTGAAGATGGAACAAATTCGGAATAGGCTTAATGTTAAGGAAATACATTTGAGAAAAATTCAAGATTTCTATAAACGAGGCTTGATTGTGCGAGAACTAAATCAAATGGATTTTGTGTACATGAACATTTTGGTTGACACAAATAAATTTGATGTTTCTAAAATTCCAAATTCTATCATTGCGTACAACTATGTATGTAAATATTTGTTACAGCGAGTATCGTGGTTTTTAGAGGCTCAAAACGCAGTTGCCGACATTGTTTTGTCCGCCCGCGGTACATCTAGAGATGGAGAGCTTATTGCGTACATCAAAGAAAAACTCTTACCATATTCTGGGAATGGGATTAATCCTGCCGCGTTCAATAAAGTATCTGCCAAAACTGCGGCAACATGGGACATGTTGCAACTGGCCGACGTATGCGCAACAACCATGTTTCTAACGTATGAAGTGAATGGATATGGTTTCTCAACGCCCTGTTTTTCCCAAGCGATGGCAGATCATCTCTATTCCAATAATAAGGTCGATAGTTATGGCATCAAGTTCTTTACCCAAGATATGAAGCCGGATATTAATGAGCTGCGTTCCTCTCGAATATGCGCAAAAAAAGAAAGAACCCCCGGCGCGACTACCACATGACATGCATGCTGGTGAAACACCCTCGCGTTAATCCGGCGACGTTCTTTCCACTTACAGTATACGCGCTAACGTCCGTTTTGTCAAGTTCATTCACAAAACATTCATTTTTGTAGTGTGGAGATACTATTTTATGACTAACTTTGACTCTCTTCTATCCGAAAAAGACTTCACATCTTTCGCCTCCGTAGCTGTCTCCGCCGAGCGAATTCTACATATTGACCCCTCCGCCTGCGTGCAGAACTGCCGCAGGGCGATGGAGTTTGCCGTGAAGTGGATGTACTCTGTGGACAAGGGGCTGGTCATGCCTTATCAGGACTCTCTGGTGAGCCTCATGAATACCGAGGGCTTCCGGGACATCGTGGGCGCGGACATCTGGCGGCGGATGGATCTGATCCGCCGTATGGGCAACAACGCCGCCCACACCGGCAGGAAAATCACCGAGGAGCAGGCGGTGCTGTGTCTGGAGAACCTGTATGTCTTTCTGGACTTTGTGGCGTACTGCTATGGTGAGGACTACACCGAGGGACATTTTGACCGCAGCCTGCTGCAGCAGCCCGCCGCGCCTGCTCCGCGAGGGGATAAGGGAGCAGCCGACATTGATCTTGCCGCGCTGATGGCTGAGAATGCTGCGCTGAAGGAGGAACTCACTGCCCGCCGTGCCGAGCAGCAGCAGACCTATGTGTCCAAGCCCCTCGACCTGTCCGAATACAAGACCCGCAAGCTGTATATCGACACCATGCTGGAAGACGCAGGCTGGACGGAGGGCAAGGACTGGCTGAATGAAGTCGAGCTGCCCGGTATGCCCAATAAGTCCGAGGTAGGTTATGCGGACTATGTGCTCTACGGTGACGACGGCCGCCCGTTGGCTGTGATCGAAGCCAAGCGCACCTGTGTGGATGCGGTCAAAGGCCGCCAGCAGGCAAAGCTCTACGCCGACCTGTTGGAGAAAAAGTATCACCGCCGCCCGGTCATCTTCCTGACCAACGGCTTTGAAACCCACATCACGGACAATCTGTACCCTGAGCGCAAATGTGCAGCTATTTACTCCAAGCGCGATCTGGAGAAGCTCTTCAATCTTCAAACCATGCGGACGAGTCTCAAAAATATCATGGTGAACCGCAATATTGCCGGGCGCTACTATCAGGAGGGGGCAATTAAGGCAGCCTGCGATGCCTTTGCCCGGAATCGCCGCAAGGCGCTGCTGGTCATGGCTACCGGCTCCGGCAAGACGAGGACGGTCATTGCCCTGTGCGACGTGCTGCTTCAGCATGGCTGGGTGAAAAACATCCTGTTTCTTGCTGATCGCAACAGTCTGGTCACGCAGGCAAAGCGCAGCTTTGTGAATCTGCTGCCCAATCTCTCCGTTACTAACCTCTGCGAAGAGAAGGATAACTACACCGCTCACTGCGTCTTTTCGACCTATCAGACCATGTACAATGTCATTGACAGCGTGCAGGATGAGGACGGCAAGCTCTTTACCTGCGGACACTTTGACCTGGTGATCTGTGACGAAGCCCACCGCTCGGTGTATAACAAATACCGGGATATTTTCAACTATTTCGACGCGCCGCTGGTTGGACTGACGGCCACCCCCAAGGACGAGATCGACAAGAATACCTATGAGATATTTGAGCTGGAAAACAGCGTCCCCACCTATGGCTATGAACTGGCGCAGGCGGTGAAGGACGGGTATCTGGTGGATTTCCTGTCGGTAGAGACGAAGCTGAAATTTATTGAACAGGGCATCGTCTACGACGAGCTTTCCGACGAGGACAAGCAAATCTATGAGGACACCTTTGAGGATGAAAACGGAGAATTACCGGAGCGCATTGCGTCCTCGGCGCTGAACGAATGGATTTTCAATGAAGACACCATCCGACAGGTACTGAATACGCTGATGACCCACGGCCTGACCATCGACTACGGCAGCAAGCTGGGCAAGACCATCATTTTTGCGAAAAACCACACCCATGCAGAGAAAATCTTCGGGGTTTTCAATCAGGAATACCCACACCTTCCCGGCTTTGCCAAGGTCATCGACAATTACATGACCTATGCGCAAAGCGCCATCGACGAATTTTCTGACCCGAAGAAACTGCCTCAAATCGCCATTTCCGTGGATATGCTGGACACCGGCATTGACGTGCCGGAGGTGCTGAATCTGGTGTTCTTCAAAAAGGTCATGAGCAAGGCAAAATTCTGGCAGATGATTGGGCGTGGCACCCGTCTGTGTACGGGGCTGCTGGATGGTAAGGATAAGGACAAGTTCTATATTTTCGACTTCTGCGGCAACTTTGAGTTCTTTCGCATGAACAAGGGCAGACCTACTGCCAATATGATTGCCCTGCAAGGCGCGATCTTCCATCTGAAAGCTCAAATTGCCTTCAAATTGCAGGACTTGGCGTATCAGACAACGGATCTGATTGCCTTCCGCAAGACACTGGTGGATGACATGGTACGCAAGGTGCGGGAACTGAACAAAGAGAACTTTGCCGTCCGCCAGCATTTGAAATATGTAGAGCGATATGCCGAACCGGACAGCTACAACGCCCTGACCTATGAGGATACCTTAATTATGGGGCAGGAGCTTGCGCCGCTTATTACACCGGATGAGGATGATGCCAAGGCGCTGCGGTTCGATGCGCTGCTATACGGCATCGAGCTTGCGTACCTGGCGGGAAAGAAGTACGGCAAGGCGCGGAGTGATCTGTTTAAAAAGGTCTCCGCCGTCGCGTCTGTGGCAAATATTCCGGAAATCATGGTGCAGGCGGAACTGATCAACAAGATCCTGCACACAGATTATGTGGAGACTGCCGGAATCTGTGAATTTGAGCATATCCGGGAGAATCTGCGCGACCTTATTAAGTATATTCCGATTGGTAAGGCGCACTATGATACAAATTTTGATGACGAAATTCTGTCTGTAGACTGGAAAGAATCTGAGCTGGAGAACGACGATCTGAAGAACTACAAGGCCAAGGCGGAGTTCTACGTGCGTCAGCACATGAATGACGCCGTTATTGCCAAACTAAAGGGTAATGTCCCTTTGACAGTGGAAGATGTGCAGGCGCTGGAAAAAGCACTCTGGGGCGAAGTCGGTACGAAACAGGATTATGAGACAGCGTTCGGCCAGAAGCCGCTGGGCGAGTTCGTGCGGGAAATTGTCGGACTTGATATGAACGCAGCAAAGGAGGCATTTGCGCAGTACCTGAATGATACGACCCTTGATAGCAGGCAGATTTACTTTGTGAATCAAATCGTGGAGTACATCGTCCATAACGGCATGATGAAAGACCTGTCCGTTTTGCAGGAAGCGCCGTTTACCGACTACGGCAGCATCGTGGAAGTGTTCACAGACCTGTCTGTGTGGGCAGGCATTCGACAGGTGATTGAGAGGGTCAATGCGAACGCTGCGGCATAAATGTATTTACAAATTACAAACTCGGCATCTGGCATCCCGAAGCATTTGGTGTAGAATAAGACAACATGTGTTGCCCTTGCTTACACAGAGAGGACGGCCCGAAACTATTGCAATGCAATGGGTTCGGGCCGTCCGTTTACATGATTCATTCCTCTCGGATACCGACAGTGTTCGGGTCGGGCGGAAACAGCCATCTAGCGTCAAGCGGAAATCACCAATTCTGGCCAAGAAATCGCCAACAACCCAGATATGTATATCAGATTTTTACGGAGTAGGCTTCTCGGAGGAATCCGGAGCTTTCACCCTGCTGGTTTGCAGAGCCACAGTTTCCAGCTTCTTTCCTCGGAAACTCTCGCCCTTAATGGTGAACACTGTAGCATCATCAAAGATCCTGTCCCGAGCACACAGCAAGGCATCGTCCTCATTGAAGTTGCCTCTCCAGTGCGAGGGATGCTTGTTGCTGGTAAATACAATATTGAAGTTGCCTTCCTTGTTGTACCTCCGGTCAATTAGGTCAAAGAACAGGCGGGTGTTTTCCTTGTCAAACTCGCAATGTCCCACTTCGTCAATAATCAGACAGGATGGGCGTACTAAACCATTGAGCACAGAGGCCTCTTTCCCAGCCCGTCTGGCGGCAGTGAACTTGTCCTGTAACTCAGACATCTTAATGAAATAGGTCTTATACTAAAATCTAGTAAAACACTTTACCCATCTTACCAGATATGCTATACTGTATCTGGGTGATGAATAATGGCATCGAACTATAAATTCAGCAATGAGGAAATGGCCGCAATAAAGGCAGCACGCAGAGAGACAAAGGACAAACGTGCGGATGCAAGATTGAAAGCACTTGAACTGCGAGCAGAGGGTATGGAACTCAGTGAGGTTTCGCAGGCAACGGGCTTCCATGCAGCCTATGTGAGCCAACTGGTGGCGAAATATCGGGATCATGGACTGGAAGCAATCTCCGGGAATCATTATGGCGGTAATCACCGTAATATGAGCTTTGAGGAAGAAGCTGCGATACTTGCCCCTTTTAAGGCCAGGGCCGAGAAAGGTGAGCTTGTGGAAATCAGCGAAATTGAGACGGCATACCAACAGGCGGTAGGCCACTCTATTGGCACCAGTCAGATTTACTACGTTCTGCACCGACATGGCTGGAGAAAGGTCATGCCCCGTAGTAGGCACCCTAAAAAGGCAAGCGAGGAGGTCATTGAGACCTCAAAAAATTAAGGCAGCACCGCACAATTCGGCAAGGAGTCTCAGGCAGGATTTTTGTTCCAATTCAAAGTTCCGAAAATGGAGGAATACTG
>OLGD01000825.1_pt1 | contig 55304 bp, 46 predicted proteins | sample 1605311 | NCBI WGS metagenome assembly OLGD01 (sample SAMEA3888917, study PRJEB22519) | human gut metagenome | biome: human gut; feature: human-associated habitat; material: faeces | place: Denmark | collected 2010
TTCGCACAACTATAATCCAACTCAACGAAAAGGAAAAACCGGAAATGGGTAATTTTAAAAAACAATCACCACAACTTAAAACATGGAGATAAAAATGACAAGTTCAGAGAAGTATGGGAAGGCAATGAAAGTAATTTTTACTCTTATTTTTTTATCATTAATAATATTTTTCTATAAACAACTGGACTATACTGAACAGTATCTTTGCCCTCAACAAAACACAATAATTAATATAAATAAAAAAAATTCTATCAAAATAACATGTACTGGAGAGTGGATTAAACACAAATATGGCTCACCATATGAGTTTCTAATTTCAATAAATAATATTTCTAAAAATGACAATGTAAAATTAATGCAATTTTCACTAATTCTCCCTGATACTGAAATTAATATTCCTGCAAATAGAATTAGTTGTGAATATAGAGAAAAAATGCATGAAGTTACTTTTTTCTGTAAATACTTATTTATAGATTTTTCTTCTACAGAAAAAATTAAATATAAAATTACATTGGACATTAACAATAAACAAATAAAAAAAGTAATAGATGCAAAAATTGATAATTATAAAACTAGAAGAAATAAGCTAATGTTAATATTCCAACAATAAGATCAATACGCGCACGATCGGACGTCGGGCGTAGTCTGTTTCGAGATTTGCAATCGGGAAGAAATGAGAAATAATAACTCAAAGGCTTTTTGTGAATCTTTCCATAAAAAGTGATAACGTCCGGAAAATCGCGCACATTTTGATTTGGGCACATGGGATCAGGAAAGAAGCTCTGCATTGATTTTAAAGGTGCTCCGGAGAATTTTTCGAGAAGATGCATTTGCCGCCTTTTAAGGGGAAGAGAAAAGTTCTGAAAAGCCTTGAAATGCTCCCCGAAAAAGATGAGAAAAACATTTTCATATACTTCAGAAAATCGCTGTTTTCCGGATGATTTTCCTTCTTCCCTGGTTGCATTTCCTGATCAGGCCGTGTATGTTGATACGGCGGAACGGCCGCCTGGATTTATGAGGGATTTTTTCTATGGCAAACGTCTATTTCAAGCCGCTCCCGCCGCACGCCTCATCCGCTGAGGTCGCCGCGGCGGCCCGGCAGCTGCTCGAACTTTTCATCGAACGGGAATCCATCTCTCTCGATTCCTCAATTCCGCTCAAGGTCCACTTCGGGGAAAAACGGAACCGCACCTTCCTCCCCCCGGAGAACTACGCCGGAATCCTCGACTTCCTCCGCGAACGCGGAATCGAAAGCTGCTACATCGAAACCAGCGTCCTCTACGGCGGCGAACGGTTCGAACGCGAACGCCACATCCGTCTTGCCCACGAGCATGGCTTCACCCAGCTGCCGGTCGTGATCGCCGACGGCGCCCGCGGCGAGGAGGATGTCGCCGTACCGGTGAACCTGCACCACTTCTCCAGCTGTCACATCGCCCGCCTTCTCGCGGAGGCCGACCAGGTGCTGGTGCTCTCCCACTTCAAAGGACACATGCTGGCCGGATTCGGCGGCGCGTTGAAACAGCTTTCGATGGGATTCGCTTCGAAAGGAGGAAAAATGGCCATGCACATGGGGGTCAAACCGCGCATCCGGTGCTGGAAGTGCCGCCGGTGCGGCGCCTGTCTCTCCCGTTGCAACGAGGGGGCGATCACCCTTGGAGACCATCCGCACATCGATCATGCAAAATGTGTCGGCTGCGGCGCCTGCTTCTCGATCTGCCCCCACCGCGCAATTTCGATCCTCTCCTTCGGGGGGCTGTGGAACGCGCTCTTCGGCGGCCGTTTCTTCCGCGAGAAGCTCGCGGAGTATGCCTGCGCCTCCAGTCGCGGCAAGCGGCACATCTACCTCAACTTCGCGCTCAACATCACCAAGGGATGCGACTGCGAACCTCACGCGATGAAGCCGGTTCTGCCCGATATCGGGCTCTTCCTCTCTTCCGACCCGGTCGCCGTGGACGCCGCCTGCTGGGATGCCGCGGCCCGGCTGGGGAAGAGCTTCCGGGGCAGGGATATCCTCGCCTACGCCGAAAAGTGTGGCGCAGGCTCCACCCGCTACGAGCTCATCCAGTGCTGACCGCCGCGTCGGCAGGAGGACCGAAGTGCGCCGTTCCCCTGCCGTCAGTTTTCCGTCAGTTTTCCGTCAGCTCTCCGTCGGAGCAGGGAATTCGACCGGAAGATACGCGCTGCGGAGCGACTCCGACCGCGCGATGAGCGTCGCCTTCGCCGCACCGGTTGCATCGGCTTTCCCCGGGCGGAGGGCGACGGCGATTCTGCCGGCGTACATCCTCCGGTCCAGCGAGGGAACTGGAACCGGGTCGGTGTTGTCCGAACCGGTCCCGAGAATCGTTCCGGCTCCGGAGCAGTCGAACCGCACCAGCGGAGATGCATCCGGCACTTCGCGCCCTTCGGCATCCAGCACGGTGCAGGTGAAGAGGGCGAGCTCATTGCCGCCGGCGGCCACCGGACCGTTCTCCAGCTTCAACGCGAGCGCGACGCCCGGGCCGGCGGTCTCCCGCACATCTCCGGCGGCCCGGCGGCCATCGAGATAGCCGACCGCTTCCAGTTTGCCGGGAGTGTAGGGGACCTGCCATTCCGCATGGAGGTACTTCTCCACCTTCTTCCGGCCGAGGCTGACGCCGTTGAGGAAAAGTTCCGCTTCGTCACAGTTGGTGTAGGCCCAGACGGTGACGGGCATCCCTTCGAAACCGGGGTGGCTCCAGTGCGGCAGCAGGTGGATCATCGGCCGCTCCAGCCAGTGCGACTGGTTCTGGTAGAACGCCTCCTTTTTCTGCAGGAAGAGATCGAGCGCGCCGGAGCAGGAGCAGAGGCGCGGCCAGATCGCTTCGCCCCGGTGTTCGATCGCATCCCACTGAAAGCCGCCGGAGATCCACGGCCGCTCCATGAAGAACTTCCAGGTCTGCTCCCTGCCGTAGCGCTGGAAGGTGCCTGTGCCTGGATTGAAATCCCGTGCATCCATGTACCCCCGCTCCGGGCTGTCGCCCCAGTACCACCCGCGGGTGGAGCCGACGGCGCAGTTCTCGCTGGAGACGAAGGGTTTCTCCGGGAAACGGCGGTGCAGATCGTCGAGCTGCGGAAGATTGTAGTTTACTCCGAGCACCTCGCAGATGGCGTAGACGCTCGCATCATGCACATTGGTGATCGCGGTCGTGACCGGCCGCGTCGGATCGAGTCGGCGGATGACATGCTCCAGCGCCCGGTGGATCCGGTGCCCCTGTTCCAGGCCGTGGTATACCATCTCCTCGTTGCCGGTCGACCAAAGAAAGACGCTCGGATGGTTCCGGTCGCGCCGGACCAGCGCCTCCAGCTGCGCAACCGCCTCTTCATTCGATTCGAACCGCCGGGTCTCGTCCATCACCAGCAGCCCCTGTTCGTCGCAGGCCTCCATCGTCGCCTCCGGATGTGGATAGTGGCTGGCACGGAAGGCGTTCGCCCCCATCTCGCGGAAGAGCGAGACCCGGTAGCGGCAGAGGTTGTCCGGCACCGCCTTCCCGGTCAGGCCGAAGTCCTGGTGCGCACAGACCCCCTTGATCTTGACATGGCGGCCGTTCAGGAAGAGGCCGCGGTCGGGCGTCATTTCGATCTCCCGGAAGCCGAACCGCTGTTCCACCGTGTCGCACACCTCTCCCTTCCGGCGGACGGTGACTTTGAGCGTGTAGAGATTCGGTGCATCCAGATCCCAGAGGAGCGGTGTGTCGACCCGGGTTTCCCCGCGGAGTGTCGCTGTGTCGCGCGCCGGAACCGTGCCGGAGAGGGAGAACTCCCCCGCCTTTTCGCCGCCGGGAGCGAGGATTTCGCAATCCACCTGCGCCTCTTCCGCCTCGTAGCCGATGTTCCGGAGCGTCACTTCGGTCGGAACGAGCCAGGTGGTTGCCGTCTCCTTCCGCGCCGGCACGAACACTCCCCAGAGATCGACCGCCAGCGGTGCGGTTTTGACCAGCCAGACGTTGCGGTGGATGCCGCCGCCGGCGTACCACCACCCCTCGTATGAGCGGGGATCGGTGTAGACGGCGATCACATTCTCCCGGTCGAATCGAGCAAGGTCGGTGATGTCCACTTCGAACGGGACGTAACTGCTGGTGCTGCGCTTGAGAAAACAGCCGTTGAGATAGAGTTCGGAGATGCCGTTGATTCCTTCGAAATAGAGAGTGAGCCGCCGGTTCGCATCCTCCGGCGCGAGCGTGAAGTGTTTCCGGTACCAGGCGGGGACGTAATGGAAGAATCCGAGCGCGCCCGCCTCATCCGGATCGGGCGTCTGCCGGATGATGTAGTCGTGCGGCAGATCGACCTTCTCCCACGGTTCGGCGGGGAGCTCCTGCTCCAGATCCCAGAATCCGGGCACGTCGTTGTGGCGGTAGGCGCCGGGCCCCCATTTGAGCCGTTCGGTTTTGGCGGAGAGGTACATCGCGGCCTTGGTCACCGGAACCGCCGTTTCCGGCGGATTGACGAGAAGCCGCCAGTCTTTATTGAGCAGAATTTTTTCCCGCATGAGAGTTCCCCCGTTTTCTGGTTTTTTCTTACTTTACCACAAAAGCGCCGCAACGCAACGGCCGCGGCGGAAAAAACGCTCTCTTTTTCCCGTGCCGGTGCCGGATGGGAAACTTTCGGCAATTGCGCCGGGAGGATTTGAGTTCCCTCCGCGGTTGTGCTATATTATCCGGATGAATAAGAAACAAACCCCTGGATTGCAGATATGGCAAAACTTGAACTGATCCGCAACTTCTGCATCATCGCGCACATCGATCACGGCAAATCCACGCTGGCCGACCGGCTGCTCGAACTGACCGGAACGGTCGCCGTCCGCGATCTGCAGGAGCAGCTCCTCGACGGGATGGATCTCGAACGCGAACGCGGCATTACCATCAAGTCCCATCCGGTCCGGATGCACTACTCCTTCTCCGATGGGAACACCTATGAACTCAATCTCATTGACACGCCCGGACACGTCGACTTCACCTATGAGGTCTCCCGTTCGCTCGGCGCCTGCGAAGGCGCTCTGCTGCTGATCGACGCCACGCAAGGGGTGCAGGCGCAGACCGTCGCCAACGTCAACCTCGCCTTCCGGCAGAATCTCAAGATCATTCCGGTGATCAACAAGATCGACCTGCCTGCGGCCAATCTGCCGCTCTGCTACGAGCAGATGGAGGAGATCCTCGCGCTTCCCCGCGAAGAGGCGCTCTGCGTCAGCGGCAAGACCGGCGAGGGGGTTCCGGAACTGCTTCGCGCGATCGTCGAACGCATTCCCCACCCGACCGTCACCGACGAGCCGGGGTCGTCGGCGCTGATCTTCGACTCCAACTACGACGCCTACCGCGGGGTGGTGAACTATGTGCGGGTCCGCAACGGGGAGTTCCGGCGCGGCATGCGCATCCGCCTCTTCAGCAACGGCATCGAAAGCGAAATCAAGGAGGTCGGCTTCTTCAGCCCCGAAATGCGGGCCGACGAGGCGCTCTCCGCCGGTTCGGTCGGCTACCTGATTCCGAACCTCAAGAGCCCCTCCGACACCCGGATGGGCGACACCATCACCGACGTCAAGAATCCCTGCCGGGAACCGCTGCCCGGATTTCAGGAGATCCGGCCGATGGTGTTCAGCGGCATCTATCCGATCGACACCGCCGACTACGAGCAGCTCAAGGCGAGCATGGCGAAACTGCAGCTCAACGACGCCGCCTTCCTCTATCAGGCGGAAACCTCCGCGGCGCTCGGATTCGGCTTCCGCTGCGGTTTCCTCGGGCTGCTTCACATGGAGATCATCCAGGAGCGGCTGCGGCGCGAATACAACTGCGACATCATCGCCACCTATCCTTCGGTGATCTATCACGTCTACATGAAGTCCGGAGAAAAGATCGACGTGGACAATCCGGTCTTCCTGCCCGATCCCTCCGGCATCGACCGAATCGAGGAGCCGATCATCAACTGCCGGATCATGGTCCCGACCGCCTACATCGGCGACGTGATGAATCTGGTCATGAGCAAGCGCGGCGTCTGCACTGCGACCGATTCGGTCGACGCCGGGCATGTGATCATCACCGCCGAGATGCCGATGCATGAGATTCTGATCGACTTTCACGACAAGCTCAAATCGATCACCCGCGGCTACGGCAGCATGGATTATGAACCGGCCGGATACCGCGCCGACAAGCTGGTCAAGCTCGACATCCTGGTCAACGGCGAACCGGTGGACGCCTTCAGTTCGATCGTCCACACCGACATGGCCTACTCCCGCGGCCGCCAGCTCGCCGAACGGCTGAAGGAGGTGATTCCGCCGCAGATGTTCCAGATCGCCATTCAGGCGGCAGTCGGCGGCAAGGTGATCGCCCGCGAAAGCATCCGGCAGCTCCGCAAGAACGTGCTGGCCAAGTGTTACGGCGGCGACATCACCCGCAAGCGCAAGCTGCTCGAAAAGCAGAAGGAGGGCAAGAAGCGCATGAAGCTGATCGGTCAGGTGAACATTCCGCAGGAGGCGTTCGTCGCCGTGCTCAAGGCGTCGGAACTCAATTAAGAGAGGAGAGCACCATGGGGGAGAATCCGGGATTTCTGCGGCGGTATTTCGCCGGAATCTTCAGCCGCAGACAGAAGGCGATGAACAAGTTCGTCGCGGAGATGCGGCTCCGCCGCCATGCAGACGACGACATTCTTTCTCCGACGGTCCGCGCCGATCTGGATGCGCTGATCGACGAGGCGCGCTCCGCCGATCCGGCCCGGATGAAGGAGCTGGCGGAGAGGTACGAGCGGATTGCACCGCCGTACCGCCACCGGAAGATCCGCGAACTGCTCGATCTGCTGCTGGTGGTCGGCGCGGTCGCCTTCGGCATCCGGGGGCTCTACTTCCAGCCCTTCCGGATTCCGACCAGCAGCATGCAGCCGACGCTGTATGGAATCCACTTCATGGAGCGGGAGAACGCCTCCAATCCGCTGTTGGGGAGACTGCCGCAGCCGATCAACTGGCTGCTCTTCTCCGCGCGCCCGGCGAAACTGGAGATCCGTGCGGAAGGCGAACTCGATCTGGACTCCTTCCGCCCCGCCGGGGACGGGGTGTCGGACAGCACCGCCTTCCGCATCGGTCCTGAGGAGTACAAGCTCCCCGGCGACTTCCGCAAGGTGGAGGAGTACTCCAATCTGGAGCTGTCGCGCCCCTACCGGCCGGGGGAGGTGGTGTGCGACGGATTCCTCTCGCTGGGGGATCATCTTTTTGTCGAACGGTTCTCGCTCTACCTCTTCCCGCTCCGGCGCGGGGATATTGTCGTCTTCAATACCGACGGGCTGATCGCCGACAGCCGGAAGCTCTCCGACGTCAGCGGCTTCTACTACATCAAGCGGCTGGTCGGCCTGCCCGGCGACACGCTGAAGATCATCGACAACGTCCTGCACGTCAAGCCGCGCGGTGAAAAGGAGTTCCGGCCGATCGCCGAATTCAATCCGGTCTTTGAGAAGCTCTACAGCGGCAAGGGGGGGTATCAGGGACACCTCAACTTCATGGGACATCACCTGGCCGCGCCCGGCTCGGAGTATGTGGTTCCGGAGGATCACTACTTCATGATGGGGGACAACTCGCAGTTCAGTCTCGACAGCCGCTTCTTCGGCGCGGTTCCCCGGGAGAATCTGGTCGGCAAGGCGTGGATCGTCTTCTGGCCGTTCAGCCGCCGCTGGGGCCGCATCGACCGCGTCGGCCCGGTGGACGCTCCCACCGGCGAGGCCCGTCGCGGCACCTTCCCGGTGATGTATCGGCAGTAGGAGTTCCGCAGAACCGGGCCGGGGGAGGCGGTTGCGGAGGTTCCTTCGCCTTCCCGTGGAGGAAAACGCCCGCCGGAATTGAAAATCAACGGTTGCGGTGATATATTTCTCCGATCTGTATTCTGGTAATTTTTTCTGGAGAAAGGCGGTCGGTCATGAGCAGCGAAGCCAGACGTTGGGCGATACGGGATATTGCGGCGGATCCGGTGCCGGCGGCAGGGAACGAACTCCCCGCCGGGCAGCCGGATGAACTGTACGGCGACGAGGTGTTCAACCTCGCTTCGATGAAGGAGTACCTGCCGAGCGCGGTATTCGCCAAACTTCTGCGCACCGTGCTGGAGCGCGCCCCGCTCGATCCGGAGATCGCCGGCGAGGTCGCCCACGCGATGAAGGAGTGGGCGATCCACAAAGGCGCCACCCACTATACCCACTGGTTCCAGCCGCTCACCGGCGCGACGGCGGAGAAGCACGACGCCTTCCTCGAACCCGACGGCAACGGCGGCGTCATTATGAAGTTCTCGGGGAAAAATCTGGTGGTCGGTGAGTCGGACGCCTCCAGCTTTCCCTCCGGCGGACTGCGCTCCACCTTCGAGGCGCGCGGCTATACCGCCTGGGATCCGACCAGCCCCGCCTTCATCAAACGGACCGCCGCCGGGGCGACGCTCTGCATCCCCACCGCCTTCTGCAGCTACACCGGTGAAGCGCTCGACAAGAAGACCCCGCTGCTGCGCTCGATCCACGCCCTTTCGCGCCAGATCGAACGGATGCTCCGGGTCTTTGAGGTGGAGGAGGGCGGCACGCCGGAGATCACCCTCGGCGCCGAACAGGAGTACTTTCTCATCGACCGGCGGCTCTACCTCTGCCGTCCCGACCTGATTCAGACCGGGCGGACGCTGTTCGGCGCGCCGCCGCCGAAGCATCAGCAGCTCGACGATCACTACTACGGTGCGATCAAGCCCCGGGTGCTCGCCTTTATGACCGACGTGGACCGGACGCTCTGGAAACTGGGGATTCCGGCGAAGACCCGCCATAACGAGGCGGCTCCGGCACAGTTCGAAATCGCTTCGGTCTTCGAGGAGTTGAACCTGGCCAGCGACCACAACATGATCACGATGGATGTGCTGCGCGAAGCGGCGGACCGGCACGGCTTCGTCTGCCTGATGCACGAGAAACCGTTCGAGGGAGTCAACGGATCGGGCAAGCACAACAACTGGTCATTCGGCACCAACCGGATCAATCTGCTCAGTCCCGGCAAGGATCCGATCCGCAATGCGATGTTCCTGACCGCGATTGCGGCGGTCATCATGGGAATCGACCGCCATGGGGAGCTGCTCCGCATGGCGACCGCGAATTCCGGCAACAGCTACCGGCTCGGCGCGAACGAGGCGCCGCCGCCGGTGATCTCGATCTACCTCGGTGAACAGCTCACTTCTGTGATCGACGAGATCGAATTCGGCGAGACCGCCGGCAGTTCCGGCAAGCGTCGGCCGATGCAGCTCTGCGTCGATACGCTTCCGCCGCTGCCGCAGGATGCGACCGATCGCAACCGGACCAGTCCGTTTGCCTACACCGGGAACAAGTTCGAATTTCGTTCGCCCGGTTCGAGCCAGTCCTGCGCCGGGCCGAACGTGGTGCTCAACACCGTGGTCGCGGAGGCGCTCGACGAGATCCTTACCGAGCTTGAAGCGCTGCCGCGCGAGAGCTTTCACGTCGGCCTGCAGGAGGTGCTGCGCCGGGTGATTCACGAGCATCGACGGATCGTCTTCAATGGCGACAACTACTCCGCGGACTGGCTGGCCGAGGCGAAGAAGCGCGGGTTGCCGATCCTGCGTTCGGTGCCGGAGGCGCTGGCGGTGCTGACCGAGGAGAAGAACATCCGCCTCTTCGAGAAGTACGGGGTGTTCACCGAGAGCGAGCTGCGTTCCCGCTACGAGGTCTATCTCGGGGAGTTCCGGACTCGGACCCGGATCGAGGGTGAGCTGGCGCTGACCATGTCGCGCACACTGATCAATCCGGCGGTGATGAAATATCTGGCGACCGTCGGCCGGGCCGCGGATGCGCTGGCGGAGAATCCGGCGCTGGATGAACTGCGGCGGAACGCTTCGGCGGTCGGCGAACTCTACACCAAGCTTGCTTCGGCCGAGCGGATGCTCGAATCGACGCTGCACGGCGATAATCCGGAGGCGATCCGGGGGGCGCTCGCCGAACTGCGCCGGCTGGTGGACCGGCTGGAGAAGATGGTCGACGACGAGCTCTGGCCGCTGCCGAAGTACCGCGAACTGCTTTTCATCTACTGATTCGATCCGGCTCAGGAGATGATGTGACGGGGGCTGGAGTTCTCCATCAGCATCGTCACGGCCCAGACCAGCGCGTCCAGCCGGTCGGGGCTGTCGCCGCTCTCCGGGCGGAAGGTGGTCATCTGCTCCTCCAGTTCGGGGAAGCGCCCCAGGTGGTGCACCCGCCGCTGTTCGTAGAGGGCGGCGACCGGTTCGGCGCGTTCGATTTTGCCCCGCATCGCCCGCACCGCCCGGAAACTCACGTCGGCATCGATGGAGCGGAGCACGGTTTCGATGAGGTCTCCGCCATTGTTCACCTCGCCTGCGATTCGGTCGGCGTGGAAGCGGTGATATTCGGCGACAGCCCGGCCGGCCCACTCGGTCGGCCGCCCCGTCATGCTCGCATCGGAGAGTACGTAGAAGTGGCGGTTTCGTCCTCTGGCAACGGTGACGATGCCGGTTTCATCGGCGTCCCGCCCTGAACTCACTGCCGGATCGACGCCGACGATGATCCGTTCGAACTCTTCCGGAGGCGCCTCCACCCGGTCGCGTTCGATCATCTCCTGCGTCCAGAGCGCTCCGGCGAAGTCGTCCAGCCAGCGCCCCTCCAGAAATCGCAGCCGCTGGCGTTCCGACAATCCGGCCAGCGTCTCCTCGAGATATCCTTCCGGAAGGTTTTCCCGGTTCTCCGCCGGATTGAGCTGCATCGAGGCGTAGTTCTGCGGAAACGGCAGCGCGAGACCGCTCACCGGATCGCGTTTCTCCACGAAGAGCTTGTAGCTCCAGTGGGATTTCCCGGCCGGATTGCAGTCGAAGTAGGCCCGGTTGCGCAATGCCGTACGCTGAGCGAGCCGGGTCAGCACCGTATTGACCGCCTCATAGCCGATTTCGGAGCACTCATTGAAATAGATGGTGGCGAACTCCTTGCCGAGAATTTTATCCACCCGTTCCTCGCCGTCGACACCGGCGAACCAGATCTCCGAATGGTTCGGCAGCCGGACGAACTGATCCTGGCGCGACTCCTTGAATTTCAGGCCGGGAAAGGCGAGTTTCGCCACCTTCGGCAGCGTATCGAGCAGCACCGACTGCCGGACGCTGTTGCCGTGCAGCCGCAGGATCGCGTGACGGCTGCCCGCCGCCCGCAGCGCCCGCACCAGAATCGCGTAGACCAGAATGAAGGTTTTTCCCGACCGTGAGCCGCCGAAGAGCAGCACGTAACGGCTTGGACCGGTGAGCAGCCGGAGCGCTTTTTCCTGAACTGTGGTTTTCTTGAACAATCGTTCCATCTCATCCTTCCCGTTTTCCGGAGGGAGGCGCCGGTCAATGGTTGTCCCAGTAGGTGCTGTTCCAGCGGAAATTTCCGGGGGCGAGCTGGTAGCTCCGGTTGATCCGGGTGTAGAGTTTTCCGGAGTCATCGCAGGTCTCGGAACAGGTTTGCCGCACTTTGAGATAGGAGCCGGAGCGGCCGCAGACACTGCCGGAGTAGACGCGCCCTTCGATCCATCCGGCCAGATCGGAGAGCGCGCTGTCGGCGCCGCCGGAGCGGTAGGTGGTGACGGTGATCACGAGAGTCCGGAGGGTTGATTCGATCATGTTGCGGTCGAGCGGAGACGAGGTGGCGAAAGGGCAGCTCTCCCCCGCCTCCCAGGCGGGGATTTCCTGATAGCTGCCGTCGGCGGCCATGTGGTAACCGGCCATTTCGGCGGAGACGTGAAATTCGGTCATGTCGACGGAGACGTCTTCCCGGCTGCCGAGACTGGAACGGTCGCTGGCGCTGTAGTTTTCGAACAGTCCCGGATTGCTGCGGTGCTGGGCTTCGATCTCCACTTCATATTCGATGTCGGAACGGCGTTTCGGGGTGATTCTGGTGATGATGCAGTTTTCCTCGCCCCAGTCCGTTGGCGCACTGCCGGTGAGGAGCCGGAATGTGGCGATGTCGTCCGCGTGCACCTGGTAGCGAGCGTTCCAGATGATCTGCCGGCGGACGGAACCGAGCCGGGCGAAGCTGTGAAACTCCTCCCGCCGGACCGCTTCCAAAAGCCGGGTGGAGATTTCGCGGGCGGTGAGGGTGATTTCAAAACCGGTCCGCCCGCCGGCAGTGACGGTGCGGCTGTCGAGATAGAAGGAGTTCCCCGCCCACTCCGCGGGGGAGAGGAGCGGATGGGCTGCGAGAAACTCCTCCCGGTTTCCGCTGCCGACAAACCACTTCACGCTGCGCCGCCGGATGCCGTCATGCTCCTCCGTTGCGGAGATGCCGCCGAGCTGGAGCGCGGAGATTTCGCGGGCGGTGACGGTGCAGTCGATTGTGCCGTCGGCACTCTCTCTGCGCTCGTTCGATTCGCAGACGAAGGCCCCGCCCTCCCAGTCGAGCAGCTGGCCGGGTTCTGGCAGGAGCGCCGCGTCTCCCCGGAAAGTCCGCCACTTCCGGCTCCGGGTGAGGACCCCTTCGGCGGAACGTTTCTCCACCGTCTCGCCGACCGCTTCCGCCGAAGCGTGTCCGGCTCCGGTGAAGGTGACGCGGCAGAGTCCGCGGTTGACCGGCAGAAAGGCGATTGCGGTGACGAAAAGGTTTTCCGACCAGAGGAATCCGGAGCCGTCGTCGGAGGGGAGGCGGAAGGGATCTCCGACGGCCCCCGCCCAGAGGCGTGCTTCGTCGAGGAGGGCGGCGACGTCGGTTCCGGCGGCATCGGAGACGACATCCCAGCTGTTTTCGATGGAGAGGAGTCCGGCGGCGTCGATCCGCAGCGCCGCGTGGCTGTGACTGGTGATTCTCATGGCATTTCTCCTTTGAACTGGCTGTTTCTCAAAGGAAAAATGTCAAACCCGGCGGGAAAATCACCGGAACCCGCCGCCGGAATCAGTATTCGATCAGCATTGCGGTTTCATCGCAGCAGCTGTGTTTCGGGCACTTGGCGCAGTCGCTCCAGATCTTCTCCGGAAACAGCTCCCGATTCACCGTCCGGAACCCCAGGGCGCGGAAAAACTCCACCTGGTAGGTCAACGTGAAGAGCCGCCAGGAGCTTCGGCGGATTTTCAGCCCGGCGATGATCGCCTCCACCATCGCCCGCCCGACTCCCTTGCCCTGAAAGCCGGGCTCCACCACCAGCGAGCGGACTTCGAGCAGGTCGTTGCCGAAATCTCGCACCGCCGCGCAGCCGCGCACGGTCCCGTCGATTTCCGCCACGACGAAGTTGCCGAGGTAGAATCGGATATCCTCCCGGCTCCGCCGCAGCACGATTCCCCGGGAGGCGTAGATCTCCAGCAGCCGGAAGATCGCGTCGATGTCCTCTTCCGTCGCCTCGCGCACCGTCAGAAGATTTTTCACTGGTTCTCTCCGACCTCCGCCGCCTCCGGTTCGGCGGCGGTTTCGACGAACCGCCCCATCGTCCGGAACTTCGCATAGCGTTGTTCCCGCAGCTTCGAGCCGGAAAGTTTGCGCAGTTCGCAGAGGTGACGGGCCAGCACGTCGCCGAGCAGTTCCGCCGCTTTGGCGTAGTCCCGCTGGGCACCGCCGAACGGCTCCGGAATGATCTCGTCGGCGATTCCCAGCTCCAGCAGTTTCTCCGCTGTGAGCTGGAGCGCATCCGCCGCCTGCGGAGCGTGTTTGCGGTCCTTCCAGAGGATCGCCGCACATCCTTCCGGCGTGATCACCGAATAGTAGGCGTTCTCCATGATGAGGATGCGGTTGCCGACGCCGATGCCGATCGCTCCGCCGGAGCCGCCTTCGCCGATGACGATCGCGATGACCGGGACCCGCAGGCTGAACATGTCGCGCAGATTGACCGCGATTGCTTCGGCGATGTGGCGCTCTTCACTGGAGATGCCGGGAAAGGCTCCCGGGGTGTCGATGAAGGTGATGATCGGCACCTCCGCCTTCTCCGCGAGGAGCATCAGCCGCATCGCCTTGCGGTAGCCCTCCGGGCTCGGCCAGCCGAAATTGCGGTAGACGTTGGACTTCATGTCGCGCCCCTTCTGGGTGCCGATCACCATGACCGGTTTCCCGCGGAATTTGGCGAAGCCGCCGACGATCGCCTTGTCGTCGCGGAACCGGCGGTCGCCGGCCAGCTCGATGAAGTTGGTGAAGAGGTGTTCGATGTAGTCGAGCGTGTAGGGCCGCTCCGGGTGGCGCGCCAGCTGCACCCGCTGCCACGGGGTGAGCGAGGTGTAGATCTCCTTGATCATCTCGTTCAGCCGCTTGGTCAATGCGTCGATCTGTTCGGAGACGTCGATCGAGTTGGTTTCCGAGAAGTTCTTCAGCTCCTCGATCTTCTTTTTGAGTTCGAGGACCGGTTTCTCAAATTCCAGGTGAAATTCGGGCATGATTTTTCAAGCTCCTGATCTGGGATATGTAGGTTTCTTTCTCATTCGGTAATTTCAACCGGGGTTCGCCCCGGAACAAGAAGGTAAAGAAGTTCGACATCGGCGTTGCGCATCCGGATGCAGCCGTTGCTGAGCGATTTGGTCACGCTCGATTCATCCGGGGTTCCGTGGATGCCGTAGCCGAGCAGCGGTTTGCCGGGCGTGCTCGCCGGCGCGAGTTTGAGGAAGTAGTCGCCGAGCATGTTTTCCGGGTCGCCGTAGGGAATGATGCCGCCGTTCGGCGTGTACCAGGCAGGGTGCTTCAGCCGCCCGGAGATGACGAAGTTCGCGGTGGGGGTCCTGCCCAGCCGCCCGATGCCGACGTCGAAGACGGCGAAAAGCTGTTCCGGATGGGCGGGGTTGCAGTTGTAAAGTTTCAGCAGCCGGGCCGCCTTCTCCACCCGGATCCGCCACGGGCCGGGATAGATCACCAGCTTCTGATCGAGGAAAAGGGTGTTCTCCTCCGGTCGGACCCGGTTGCTCCGCTTGACCGCTTCGATGGTGGTTTTCCACCGGGAGGCCACCCGGCTGAAGCTGTCGCCCGGCCGGGCGCGGTACGAGAGGGTGTAATCCTTCAGTTCCGCGCCGTTCTCCCAGGCGGCGAGATTGGCGCGGGTGAGGAGGGCGGCCGCTTCCCGCCACGGGGCGGAGTTCTCGGTCAGCGCCGGATCGGCGATGAGCTGCTGCGCCAGAGTGAACGCTTCGGCGAACTTCCCGGCGTCGATTGCCGCGCGGAGTGTTGCGCTTGCGGCGCTCTGATCCACCGGCACGGCGTTGGGCACCACCGCCGGAGCATCCTGCGGCGGATCGTGAATCCACGGTTTCCCCTTTTCCGGCTCGATGGTCGGCTGGACTGCTTCCGGCGGAGGCGGCGTCGCCGGATTCAGCGGCGTTTCGACGGGAGCTTCCTCCGGAGGGGCTTCCCCGGCGGCGGGGGAGGGTGAAAGCTCCTCCCGCTCTCCGGTGCGCCCGTCGACAAGTTCGAATCCGGTAACGCCGGGCAGCGGTTTCTCCGCAGAAGCGGGCGGCAGGAGCTCCTCTTCCGGAGCCGCCTGCGGCTCCTCTTCCCCGCTCCGGAACGCCTCCGACTGCGACGAGTCCGGTTCCTGCGGAGCGGTCGATTCCTGCGGCCGGAAATGGTAGATCAGGCCCGCCGTGACGCCGGCGATGACGACGAAGATCAGAAGCAGACGAATCCGCTTCTTCCACCTGCCGCTTTCCGGCAGCGGTTCGTTGTCGAACTCATAGTTGTTCCAGTCCATCCGAGCCCCGTCTCCCTGCTTCCCGACTCCGCCGGGTATCATGCACCGCTATAATATATTGCGGTTTCGTGAAAAATCAATCTGCATCCGGCGGCGGATGATTTGAAAAAAACGATACGTTGCGATATATTCTGTATTTACCGTATTTTTCAGAAATCCGCCCGCGTGAGAGCGGCGGTGAATCATATCAACCAGGAACAGATTATGAAACAGGCGACAACACTTATGAAGGGCAGCGAAATCACCATCAAATGTCTGGAACTTCTCGGTGTCGAAGTCGTATTTGCCTATCCCGGCGGTCAGGCGATCGAACTGCATCAGGCGTTGAGCCGCTCGTCGCTGCGGGTGATCCTGCCCCGACATGAGCAGGGCGGCGCTTTTGCCGCCGGCGGCTACGCCCGGGCCACAGGCCGGGTCGGGGTCTGCATGGCGACCAGCGGTCCCGGCGCGACCAACCTCGTCTCCGGAATTGCCGACGCCTACATGGATTCGATTCCGACGGTCTTCATCACCGGGCAGGTGTCGAGTTCGATGATCGGCAAGAACGTCTTCCAGGAGACCGACATCATCGGCGTCACCCGGCCGATCGTCAAGCACAGTTTTCTGGTGCTCGACGCGAATGACATTCCCCGGGTGATGCGAGAAGCGTTTCTGATCGCCTCCAGCGGGCGGCCGGGACCGGTGGTGGTGGACATCCCGAAGAACATTCAGCAGCAGAAGGTCGTGCCTGACTTCGATGCGCCGGTCGCGCTCAAATGCTACTGCCCCGAACCGAAACTGGATCCGGCCGCGGTGCCGCAGATCAAGAAGATGATCGCGGCCAGCCGGCGCCCCTGCATCTATGCCGGAGGCGGCATCATCAGCGCGGAGGCTGCCGGGGAGCTGGTCCGGTTTGCCGAAGGGTATCACATCCCGGTGGTGACCACGCTGATGGGAATCGGAGCGATTCCGGACGATCACCCGCTGTCGCTGCGCTGGCTCGGCATGCACGGGACCGTCTACGCCAACTACGCGGCCAACGAGTGCGACCTTCTGATCGCGCTCGGCGCCCGTTTTGACGACCGCGTGACCGGGAATCCGAAGTCGTTCGCCGTCGGAGCGAAGATCATTCACGTCGACATCGACGACTCCGAAATCAACAAGAACAAACCCGCCGATCTCGGCGTCGTCGCCAATGTGAAAGAGGTGCTCGCCGCGCTCAACGAATCGCCGGAGCCGCAGGAGTATGCGGAATGGTTTGCCCGCATTGCCGAATGGAAGCGCAAGTATCCGATGCATTACCGGGAGAAACCCGATCATCTTCAGCCGCAATATGTCATCGAGACGCTGTCGAAGCTTACGAACGGCGAAGCGGTGATCGTCCCCGGCGTCGGGCAGCATCAGATGTGGGCGGCGCAGTTCTACCACTACCGCCATCCGCGTCAGCTGCTGACCTCCGGCGGTCTCGGCGCGATGGGATTCGGGCTGCCCGCCGCGATGGGTGCGAAGGTGGCCTGTCCGGAGAAGACGGTGATCAACATCGACGGGGACGGCAGTTTCCAGATGAATATTCAGGAGCTCGGCACACTCTTCGTCGAGGAGATTCCGGTTAAAATGATCGTGCTGGACAATCAGCATCTCGGCATGGTCGCCCAGTGGGAGGACCGTTTCTACAACCACAATCGCGGCAACACGGTGCTGGGTCGCTGCAAGGGCAGCAACGGATGTCCGGATGCCCCGTGCGGTGCTTGCAGCGGCGAGTGTGCCGCCGTTTCGCCCTTCTATCCGGATTTCGTCGCCATCGCCGGGGGTTACTGTGTTCCGGGGAGACATGTCTTCACCCGGGAGGAGCTGATTCCGGCGCTGGAAGAGATGCTTGCGGCGGAAGGCCCCTTTCTGCTCGACGTTCATACCGGGTATGACGAGCATGTGCTGCCGATGATTCCGCCGGGCGGGGATTACACCGCCATCATCATGGAGTAGGGCGGCGCCGGGCGGTCGCGAAGAAAACCGGGGGCAGGGAATGACAGCAGCCAACACATCCGGCGTGAAAAAGGTTCCGGGGAGGAACATCGCCAACGTGCGCAGTGACCGGGAGAAGTTTCTGCGTGCGCTGTTTGTGCTGCTGCTTCTGCTGGGGTTAGCCGGGGTCGCCTTTTTCGGTGTTTACGGCGCCCGGCGTTTTCTCTTCTCCGGCAACGACCGGTTCCGGCTGCGGGAGATCGAGGTGCGTTCCGGCGGTTACTGGCAGGACAAGGCGCCGCAGCTTGCGGCCCGGATCGGAATCCACCCCGGGGAGAATCTTTTCCGGATCGATCCCGGGGAACTGCGCCGCCGTCTGCTCGCCATTCCCGGCATCGAGGAGAGTGAAGTGCTGCGCATTCTGCCGGACACGCTCCATCTGCGGGTGATCGAACGGGTTCCGCGCGCCGTGCTCGGCAATCCCCGTTCGGAGTGGGTGGTCGACGAGACCGGCGCGGTGATTCCCCGGCTCGAATCGATGAGCGCTTCGGTGCCGCTGCCGGTGATTCTCGGAATCTCCACATCGGGCGTGAAGGCGGGGATGGTGCTTGAGACGCTTCGTCCGGCGCTGGAACTCATCATGTTGACGGTCCGCAGTTTTCCGGACATTTCGATCATCGCGGTGAATGTCCGCAACCCGGAGCGGCTGGAATTCTTCATGCGGTTCCGCGGACAGAAGAGCTGCAAGGTGATTCTGCCGGTGCGCAACCAGAACTTCACCTACCTCTTGAGTGCGCTTCAAAGTGCGATCATCTACGCCGAGCGTCAGGGGGATACCCGCGGCACCTTCGACCTCTCGTTCGGGCGCAACGTCATCATCCGCTGACCCGAACGGGCAGGAGGGGGCGCGCCGCCGGGCGGCAAGCCTCCCGGTGCGGGGAGGGGCTCTATTCCAGCGCCTTGAGCCGTTCCTTGAGCAGTTTCTGAATGTACTCCTCGCCGTAGAGTGAGCGCATGAGTTCGATGTTGAACTCGTAGAAGAGTTCCGCGTCGGGGCGGGTGATCATCGGGCCGAAGGAGAGTTCCACCATCGTCTTGCGTTTGATCTGGTCGTGTTCGTAACCGGAGAGATAGCGGATCAGGCTGCGCGGTGAAAGTTCCGTGAATTTTTTCTGGCTGAACTCCTCGGTGTAGTCGGCGGAGATGATCGAGATCAGATTCTTCGCCGTGCGCTTCACGCCGAACCCGGTGAGGAAGTCCTCGACCATCTCCATGCAGCGGACCTCGTCGAAGACCGGGAAGGAGACCTTCCGGCCGCGCGAGAGGATGTTGGCGGGGAACTCATAGTTGGCCGAAAGCACCGGCATGACGTTTTCCGGCAGCGAGAAGGCGCCGCCGACGTTGGTGCGGAACTGGTACCAGTCGGTGTGGCGTGGATCGATGTCGTCGAAGAAGAGGACGAAGCGGTGGTCCGGCCGGGCGGCGAGCGGTTCGACCAGTTCGCGCCAGCCCTGTTCCAGCGCCTCCGGTTCGGGCAGGATCAGCACGAGGCCGGGCTGCGCCAGCACGTGGGAGACGGTCAGGCTGGTTTTGCCGTGCCCCGGCAGGCTGTTGACCAGCAGCGGCAGATTGGTTTTCCCCGCCGCGAATTTTCGGAAATGGTCGCGAAAGGCGCTCCGCACACCCGGGTAGCCGAAAAAACGGTCGAGCGGCTTTGCGGAATCCACCTCCGCCGGGAGGAATTTCCCGTCGATGAAACGAAAGACGCGGTGACGGTGGAAGCGGTCGCACTCCGCCAGCAGTGAAGCGAGCTCTTCCGGAGAGTCCGGCACCGGCGCGGTGAAGAGGTCGAGCGCGGCGGGCAGAGTGCGGGCACGCTCCTCCGCATCGAGTGACGGAGCGGCCTCGGCGACCGCGCGGAGCAGAGCCGCCGCCTTTTCCAGCAGAAACGATGCGGTTCGCCCCGGGGATTGCGCCGTGAGTTCACCCGGCAGTACCCGATGTTCGATGAACGCTTCGAAGAGCAGCGCCCGCAGCCGGGCGTCGAGCGAGGGCGCGCCACCTTCGCGGAGCAGAGCGTTGAAGTAGTCGGCGGGGGTTGCCTCCCCGGGAAGCCGTTCGCAGTTTGCCGCGATCCGGGCCAGCAGGCCGCGGAGCCGGCAGAGCACAAGCTCCTCCGGAGGGATCATCTTTCCCGCCGCGTCCGGACGGGAGAAGAAGAGGTCGAACGCATCGAGACCGGCCTTCGCCCGGGCCGCCGTTCCGGAATCTCTCACCGCATCACCCCTCCAGCAGCGAACGCTCGATCTTCACCACCACCTTGACCACCGAATCGGCCGGGTTTCCGTTGCCGGGCAGGTGTCCCTCTTCCGGGAAGAACAGCGCAAAGTTGCCCGGTTCGAGCGGAAGTGCCACCGAACCGTTCTCGTCGAGGTGGTAGAAGGCGATGTCGCGGACCGCATCGTACTCCGCAGTCACCGGGAGACCGTCGACCGGGCGGTAGACGATGGTTTCGCGCCCGGCGAGCAGCAGCTGGATGTCGACGTAGTTGCGATGGATCTCCAGCTTTTCCGGCCGGACCGGGTGGAGGTTGTAGTTCTGCACCATCGCGTAGAGCCTGTCTCCGTCGATCTCGTAGCGTCCCGCGGGTGTCTCCGCGGTGCAGCCGTGGAGGAAGGCGGCCAGTTTCGCCCAGGTTCCCGGGGCCAGTCTGGCGTAGTTGGCGAAGTTGTTCAGTGTATCGAAAATCATTTTCCCGTTCCTTTCTCCGGCGCCGGTTTCGTCGCGTCGGACTTTTCCGCATCGTTCTGAAGCTCCGCCACACGCTGTTTGATCCGCTGCTGGAGGAGAATCTGCATGTTGATGGCTCTCTCCTGCAGAAGCGGGATGAGTTTCCGCTGCACCTCCGGCGTCTTCTGAATGTAGACCTGCCCGGCCGGCGAACGGAAGAAGGCGATGAGCTGTTTCAATTCGTCCGCGGAGAAGGTTTCCGCGTAGCTTTTGACGATGGCGGGGCGGAGCTTCTCCCAGCTCATCTCTTCGCGGATGACCGACATGGCGACCGCCATGATCTCGTCTTTGACCCTCTGCTGTTCGGCGGAGAGGGTGATTCCCTGGCGGCGGAGCAGTTCGGGAAGCATCTGCTGCTGCATCTTCGCCACGTTGTCCAGCGAAGAGCTGAGCTGTTCCGCCTGCCGGGTGACGGTCAGAAATTCATCGACCAGCTTCTCCTTCTCCGTTCCCGCCGCGGGCGCGGCGGCGGAAAGTCCGGAAATTGCGGTGACGGCCAGCAGTATCAGCAATCGTTTCATAGGGGCTTCCTCCTGTTTACATCGTGGGGTTGTTCAGCGCCGTTTCCGGGTGGGAATGTGGGCGCATTCGCCGTGGACCGCGTGGGCGGCCTCCATCATCGCCTCGCCCAGCGTCGGATGGGCGTGAATCGCCCGGCCGAGTTCGCGGGCGGTGCACTCCAGCAGCATCGCCGGGACCGCCTCCGCGATGAGGTCGGTTGCATGCGGTCCGATGATATGGACTCCGAGCACCTGATCGGTGGCGGCGTCGGCGATGATCTTGACGAACCCTTCGGTTTCGCCCATCGCCATCGCCTTGCCGAGGGCGGCGAAGGGGAACTTGCCGACGTTGTACGCGATGTTCTGCGCCTTGCACTGCTCTTCGGAGAGTCCGACTGTGCCGATTTCCGGAGAGGTGAAGATGCAGCCGGGCGTCAACGTTCCGGCGAAGTGGACCGGTTTGCCGCAGATGTGCGACACCGCCGCCTCCGCCGCCGCGCTCGCCCAGTGGGCCAGCATGATCTTGCCCACCGCGTCGCCGATGGCGTAGATTCCGGGCGCGGAGGTGCGGAAGTCATCATCCACTTCAATGAAGCCGCGTTCGCTGGTCTTCACTCCGGCGGCGGTGAGATTGAGTCCGGCGGTCGCCGGGCGGCGGCCGATGGAGACCAGCAGATATTCGGCGCGGAGCGTTTCGTCGCCGACCTTGCCGGAGACGCCGCGGGCGGTGCACTTGATGTCGCTGAGCGGCTTGCCGTTGAGGATGCGGATTCCTTCGGATTCCATCCGGCGGGCGAGCAGTTTCGCGCACTCCGCGTCGGTGGCGGGCAGGATCTGCGGAAGCATTTCGACTACGGTGACTTCGGTGCCGAGGGCGGCGAAGAGGCAGGCGAATTCGCAGCCGATCACGCCGCCGCCGAGGATCAGCAGCGATTTCGGCAGCTTCGGCAGGCTGAGCAGTTCGGTGGAGGTGAGGATCCGGTCGCCCTGCGGAATGAATCCGGGTACCAGCGGCTCGGAGCCGGAGGCGATGATGAATTTCGACGCTTCGATCACGGTGCCGGCATGTTCCCCCTGCGCCACGACGAGCTGTTTGCGGTTGAGAAATTCGCCACGTCCGGAGAAGATCGTCACGCCGGCCGCCTTTTCCAGCCCGGCGATGCCGTTGCGGAGCTTGCCGATCACCTCGTTCTTGCGGGCGAGCATTTTCTTCCAGTCGGGACGGATCTCTCCGGAGATTTCGACGCCGAATTCCCCGGCGCGCCGCGCAGCGGAAAGCACCTCCGCTCCGGCGATGAGGGTTTTGGTCGGAATGCAGCCGACGTTGAGGCAGGTGCCGCCGAGGAACTCCTTTTCCACCAGGGCCGTTTTGAGTCCGTTCTGCCCCGCCCGGATCGCCGCCACGTAGCCGCCGGGCCCGGCGCCGATCACACAAACATCGAATTTTTCCACTTTTCTTCTCCCGGATAGGTGTTGGAATTGGTCGTCCGTTATCGAAGATAGCACGTTTTCCGGCAACGTGCAAGCCGTAAACGGAAAATCGCTGCGCGCCCGGTGAAAAAAAAGACGAGAAAGAGGGCGCTTCATTTGAAAAAAAACCGTTCCGGGAGTACATTACAAGATGAAATTGTCGGAAAACAGCAACCACCGAACCCGTGAGGAAGAAAATGGCCGAAGAACTTCAGAGTCTGCTCGATAAAATCAATGAGGAAGGCGTCCGGAAAGCCGAGGCGCAGCGTTCTGAAATTATCGCCGCCGCCGAAGCCGAGGCGAAGGCGATCCGCGCGAAGGCTGCCGAGGACGCCGAAGCGGTCGTGAAGGCGGCGAAAGAGGAGGCTGCCGGTCTCCAGGCCCGCGCGGAAAGTGCCATCCGGCAGGCCGCCCGCGACATCCTGCTCGAACTCCAGAGCGAACTGCAGCGCCGCATCACCCGCGCGGTCTCCGGCGCCGCCGAGCAGGCCCTCACGCCGGAGCTGATGGCCGGGCTGATCCGCGATCTCGCGGCGAAGTTCGCCGCTTCGCCCGATGCGCAGCTGACCGTGCTTTCCGCGGCCAAGGATGTTCCGGCGCTGGAGGCGGCACTCCGCAGTGCGCTTGCCGACTCCTTCCGGTCCCGGCCGAAACTCTTCGCCTCTCCGGAGATCAAGGGGGGCATGGAGGTCAGCTTCAAGAACGGCGAGGTTTACTTCGACTTCACCTCCGACGCAATCACCGAACTGGTTGCCGAATACATCGGCCCCCGCCTCGCAAAACTGCTCGCCGACGGGAAATAGTCCGGTGGAAGGAAGGACGGCACCGCGATGATGTATTACTACTTGTGCGCTTCTCTGCCCGCGCTGCTTTTCGGCCGCCCCGCGCCGATGAGCGTGGCCGAGTTCGACGAGCGCTGCCGGGAGGAGCTTTCGGCGCGTGAATTCCGGCTGCTCGGCCGTGCCGGGCTGCATGTCTCCCGCGATCCGGAAGCGTCGGAGGAGCTTCCCGAAGTTCTCGCGGAGATGGTTCGATTCGAACAGTATCTGCGGACCCGGATTGCCCAGCGCCGTTCCGGGCGCGACGATGACCGCGCCGCCGGGCTTCCTGATCCGGCGGAATATTTCGGCATGGTGGATTTCGGTCTCGCACAGGCTGCATCCGCCGATCCGTTCGAGCGGGAGAAGCTGATCGACCGCATCCGCTGGAGTCATCTCGATGATCTGGAGTGCGGCCATGAATTTGATTTTGCCGGGCTTTGCGTCTACCGCTGCAAACTTGCGATTCTCGAGAAGTATCGCGAGCGCAAGGCGGAACAGGGGCGGGAGAATTTCAACCGCGCCGTGGAGCGCATCTCATCGGCCGCGCCCGCCGCGCGGGAGTAGCACAACGAACTTTTTTTACGAGCAGGAGTTTCAATAACAATGGCAGAGTTCAAGACCAGAGAGAAGGTTGTCGGAGTCAACGGCAACCTGATGACCGTCGAATTTACCGACCAGGTCATGCAGAATGAAGTCGCGTTCGCCACGGTCGGCGATGCAAAACTCAAGTGCGAAGTCATCCGGGTGCGCGGCAGCCGCGCCGATTTGCAGGTCTTCGAGAGCACCAACGGCCTCAAGGTGGGCGACGAGGTCGAGTTCACCGGCGAACTCCTGAGCGTCGAACTCGGTCCCGGGCTGCTCACCCAGGTGTACGACGGCCTTCAGAATCCGCTCAATCTGCTGGCGGAGAAGTCCGGCTTCTTCCTGCAGCGCGGCGTCTACCTGCGCGCCCTCGACCGTGAGCGGGTGTGGGAGTTCACCCCGACTGCCGCGGCGGGTGACCGGGTCCGCGCCGGCGACGCCGTCGGTTGGGTGCCGGAGGGAATCGTCAAGCACCGCATCATGGTTCCCTTCGCCTGGAAGGGCGAGTGGACCCTCCGCGAGGTCAAGCCCGCCGGAGAGTGGAAGATCGACGATGTGATGGCGGTCGCGGTCAATGAACAGGGCGAGAGCCGCAACATCACGATGACCCAGTTCTGGCCGGTGAAGATTCCGATCACCGACTATGCCGAAAAGCTGCTGCCGGAGAAGACTCTGATCACCCAGCAGCGTTCGATCGACACCTTCTTCCCGGTCGCGGTCGGCGGCACCTTCTGCACCCCCGGTCCGTTCGGCGCGGGCAAGACGGTGCTCCAGCACGCGATCAGCCAGCACGCCGAGGCCGACGTGGTGATCATCGCCGCCTGCGGCGAGCGCGCCGGCGAGGTGGTGGAGATCCTCCGCGAGTTCCCGGAACTGGAGGACCCCCGCACCGGTCAGCCGCTGATGAACCGTTCGATCATCATCTGCAACACCAGTTCGATGCCGGTGGCCGCGCGGGAGGCGTCGGTCTACACGGCGGTGACGCTGGCGGAGTACTACCGGCAGATGGGTCTCAATACGCTGCTGCTGGCCGACTCGACCTCCCGCTGGGCGCAGGCGCTGCGCGAAATGTCCGGCCGACTGGAGGAGATCCCGGGCGAAGAGGCTTTCCCCGCCTATCTGGAGTCGCTGATCGCCGGATTCTACGAGCGCGCCGGGCTGGTGAAGCTCCGCAACGGCGAGACCGGTTCGGTGACCATCGGCGGTGCGGTTTCGCCCGCGGGCGGCAACTTCGAAGAGCCGGTGACGCAGGCGACGCTGAAGGTGGTGGGCGCGTTCCTCGGGCTGTCGCGCGAGCGCTCCGATGCGCGCCGTTACCCGGCGATCCACCCGCTGGACAGCTGGAGCAAGTATCGCAGCGTGGTGCCGCTTGAGGAGCTCGACTTTGCCCGCGGCATCCTTCGCCAGGGATCCGAGGTCAACCAGATGATGAAGGTGATCGGCGAGGAGGGAACCAGCCTCGACGACTTCCTGGTCTACCTCAAGAGCGAATTTCTCGACTATGTCTATCTGCAGCAGAACACCTTCGACGCGGTGGACGGCGCAACCAGTGCGGAACGCCAGCGTTACATGTTCGACCGCATCTACAAAGTGCTCGCCGGCTCCTTCAAGCTGCCGGATAAGGATACCGCCCGCCGCTACTTCCTCGAACTGCGCCAGCTGTTCATGGACTGGAACTACCTCCCGTTCGACAGTGAGGAGTTCAGGAAGCAGGAGGCCGGAATCGAAGCCAAAATCGCCGAACGGAGTACGGTAAATGCGTAAAGTATATCACAAAATCATCCATATCGCCGGCAACGTCATCACCGTCGAAGCCGATGACGTCGCTTACAATGAACTTGCCGAAGTGACCAGTGCGCGCGGCGTTTCGCTTGCGCAGGTGATCCGCCTTGCCGACGGCAAGGTGTCGCTGCAGGTCTTCGCCGGAAGCCGCGGCATCAGTACCGGCGACCAGGTCCGTTTTCTCGGGCGTTCGATGCAGGTTTCCAGCTCCGAAGCGCTGCTCGGGCGGGTGTTCACCGGCCGCGGCACCCCGCGGGACAACCGCCCCGAGGTGCTCTCCGACATGGTTGACATCGGCGGTCCGTCGGTCAATCCGGCCAAGCGTATCATTCCGCGGAACATGATCCGCACGAACATTCCGATGATCGACGTCTTCAACACGCTGGTCGAATCGCAGAAGCTGCCGATCTTCTCGATCGCGGGCGAACCCTACAACGAACTGCTCGCCCGCATCGCGCTGCAGGCGGAAGTGGATGTCATCATCCTCGGCGGCATGGGGATCAAGCATGACGATTACCTCACCTTCAAGCGCACGCTCGACGAGCACGGCGCGCTGTCGCGCACGGTGATGTTCATCCACACCGCGGCGGACCCGATCGTGGAGTGTCTGATGGTGCCGGATATGTGCCTCGCGGTCGCCGAACAGTACGCGCTGGAGGGCAAGCGGGTGCTCTGTCTCCTGACCGACATGACCAACTTCGCCGACGCGCTCAAGGAGATTGCGATCACCATGGAGCAGATTCCGGCGACCCGCGGTTATCCGGGCGACCTCTACAGCCAGCTGGCCAGCCGCTATGAGAAGGCGGTGGACTTCGACGGGGCCGGATCGATCACGATTCTGGCGGTGACCACGATGCCGGGCGACGACGTCACCCACCCGGTGCCGGACAACACCGGATACATCACCGAAGGGCAGTTCTATCTGCGCAACGGGCGCATTGAGCCGTTCGGTTCGCTGTCGCGTCTGAAGCAGCAGGTCAACGGCAAGACCCGTCCGGACCACCGCGCGATCATGGACTCGATGATCCGCCTCTACTCCGACTACCGCAGCACGCTGGAAAAGCAGTCGATGGGATTCCAGATGAGCGCGTGGGACAACAAGCTGCTCAAGTATGGCCGTCAGTTCGAGAAGAGCATGATGGACCTCTCGGTCAACATTCCGCTGGAAGAGGCGCTCGACCTCGGCTGGAAGATTCTCGCCGACTGCTTCGAGCGCAACGAAGTGGGAATCAAAACCGACCTCGTCGATCAGTACTGGCCGAAGAAGTAAAGGGCGGTGTCCGGTATGGGTAAGGTCAAATTCACCAAAACCGAACTCAAGAAGCAGCAGGACGCGTTGAAGCAGTTCCGCCGCTTCCTGCCGACGCTGCAGCTCAAGAAGCAGCAGCTCCAGATGGAGGTCCGGCAGAGCACCGAGATGCTCGATGCCAATCTGGCCGCGCAGCGGGAGCTGGTCGAACGCATGGGCGGTTTTCTCGAACTCTTCGGCAGTGAGGCGGAGGTTGCCGGGCTGGAGGAGAAGGTCCGGGTGAAATCGGTTCAAACCGGGGTTGCAAACATTGCCGGAATTCCGATTCCGACCTTCGAGTCGGTGGAGTTCGAGGAGATTCCCTGGGATATTTTCGACACCGACTGGTATGTGGACGACGCCATCCGCGCGATGCGCGATGCGGTTTCGCTCAAAGAGGCCTACAAAGTTCTCGAAGAACAGCATCGGCTGTTGACCGCGGAGTTGCGCACAACCAGCCAGCGGGTCAATCTCTTTGAAAAAGTGAAGATTCCGGAGTGCCGCGAGAACATCCGGCGGATCCGGATCATGCTCGGCGACCTCGAAACCAGCGCGGTGGCCCGTTCCAAGATCGCCAAGCGCAAAGCCGAAGAGGCTGCTGCGGCCGCCTCCTGAACAGAGGGGTGACGGTGTGGCGGGGCGGTGGCGGCGCGGGTGAGAGTCCGGGCCGCACGTCCGGCGCGGTTTAGAGCTGTTCGTCGGTGGAATCGAAGTCGAACTCCGGGGATTTCTCCTCGGCCTCCCGTCGTTCGCACCACCGTTCCGGACGGCGGTTTTTGAGCCAGAAGAGCAGGGCACGCACATCGGGGACGACCTCTTTGGTGACACTGCGGCGGCGGGCGGTTTCGAGCACTTCGCCGCTGTTTTTATCGATCATCTCCTCGGTGTGGACCTCCTGCTGGCGGAAGCCGAGGGCGCGTTTGAGCAGAGCGCGTTCGATGGCGTCGAGCGGTTTTTCATCCGGATCGAGAAATTTTTTTTCTCCCATGGCGGTTTCTCCTTTCCCAAAAGGGGGAATTGTCAACTTTCCCGTGCGGAGGGAGAGAGGGGGAGGCGGATTTCACCAATGGTGGTTTCAACATAAGGAATGGTGCGATGAAAGTGATAACCGATGAGATGAAGGGGTTCCTGGCGAACTCCTCGATGATCCGCAAGATGTTTGAGGCCGGGATCGAACTCCGGAAAAAGTACGGCGAGGAGAATGTCTACGATTTCAGTCTCGGCAATCCGGATCTGCCGCCGCCGCCGGGGGTGAAGCGGGCGCTGGAGGAGATTGCGGCGCATGCGGACGAACCGTTCGCGATCGGCTACATGCCGAACGCCGGATATCCGGCGTTGCGGGAGAAGCTGGCGGTGCACATTTCGAAGGAGCAGAATGTCGCGGTGCCCGGCAGCCATGTGCTGTTCACCTGCGGCGCGGCGGGCGGCATCAACGTCTTCTTCCACGCGGTGCTTGAGCGTGGAGACGAGGTGATCTGCCCGGCGCCCTACTTCGTGGAGTACGGGTTTTACGCGGGAAATCACGGCGGGAAACTTGTTCCGGTGCAGTCGAAGGAGTTCACCTTCGAGCTCGATCTTGAGAAGCTTGAGCAGGCGTTCACTCCCCGGACCCGGGCGGTGATCCTCAACTCGCCGAACAACCCGACCGGGAGGATCTACACCCGTGCCGAACTCGAAGGGTTTGCGCGGATCATCCGGAAGAAGGAGCAGGAGTACAACCGGCTGATCTACGTGGTCTCCGACGAGCCCTACCGCTTCCTGAATTTCGATGGCGCGGAACTGCCGTCGATGTTCGAAGTGTTCGACCACTGTGTAATCATCGGTTCCTATTCGAAGAACCTCTCGCTCGCCGGGGAGCGGCTCGGCTACGTGGCGGTTTCGCCTAAGGTGGAGGGGGCGCAGGAGCTGCTCGGCGCGCTGATTCTCTGTAACCGGATTCTCGGCTTCGTCAACGCTCCGGCGCTGGCGCAGAAGATTCTCGACCGCTGCATGGAGTCTCAGGTGGATCTGGAGATCTACCGCAAACGGCGCGAGGCGATGGCGAAGATTCTCCGCGACGCCGGGGTGGAGTTCACCATGCCGAGCGGGGCGTTCTACTTCTTCCCGAAATCCCCGGTGCCGGACGACCGGAAGTTCGTCGAGGCGCTGCTCGAAGAGCGGGTGCTGGCGGTTCCCGGCAGCGGTTTCGGCACGCCGGGCTACGTCCGGATGGCCTTCTGCGTCAGCACGAAGGTGATCGAGGGCGCGGCGGAGAGCGTCAAGCGGGCGGTGCAGAAACTTTCCTGAAATAACGGAAAAACTCCGACGGTATTGCGCCGCGTTTCACCTCAAAATTCCGGTGGAATGCGGCGTGACGGGAAAGTGACGGAGCAATGACGGATCAACGACGGCCCGGAGAAATCGAGCGCAGCCGGAGCCTGGAGATGACGGTGTTGAACCACATCAGCCGGGCGGTGATGCGCGAGCGCGACGTCTCCGCTCTGCTGCGCCAGGTGCTGGAGATTCTCTGCCGCGAGATGGGGCTGGTGCGGGGCACGGTGACGCTGCGGCGGGGAGAGGAGCTGGTCATCGAGGCGTCGAACGGATTGAGCGACGAGGAGATGCGCCGCGGGCACTATCGACTGGGCGAGGGAATCACCGGACAGGTGGCGCTTTCCGGGCAGGCGCGAATTGTCCCGGACATTACCCGGGAGCCGGAGTTTCTCTACCGCACCGGCGCGCGGGAACGCGACTCGCACGTGGCGTTCATCTGTGTGCCGGTGGTCCATCAGGGCGAGGTGATCGGCACGGTCAGCATCGACCGGGAGATCGCGGGGGAAGAGGAGCTCGAACGGGATTACAATCTGCTCGAAATCGTCGCCAACCTGATGGCGGAGGCGGTTTCGCTCCGGGTCGCTGAACATGCGGAGCGCTCCCGGCTGATCGCTGAAAACGCCCGACTCAAGCGGGCGTTGAACCGGATTTCCGGCCCGGCCGAGGTGATCGGTTCCTGCCGGGCGATGCGAGCGGTTTTCGCAATGATCGAACAGGTGGCGTCGAGCAGTGCGACGGTGCTGATCCGGGGCGGTTCCGGCACCGGCAAGGAGCTGGTCGCCCGCGCGCTTCAACGCACCGGCGACCGCAGCGACCGACCGTTCATCGTGGTCAATTCGGCGGCCCTGCCGGAGAATCTCATCGAAAGCGAACTCTTCGGCCACGAGAAAGGCGCTTTCACCGGTGCGGTCCACCGGCGGATCGGGCGGATCGAAGCGGCCGATGGCGGCACCCTCTTCCTCGACGAGATCGGCGACCTCGGTCCGGCGATGCAGGTGAAACTGCTCCGTTTCCTCCAGGAACGCACCTTTCAGCGGATCGGGAGCAACGAAGAGCGCAGTTCCGACGTGCGGATCATCGCCGCGACCAGCCGCAACCTGGAGCAGCTCATGGCGGAGGGGCTTTTCCGCGAGGACCTCTACTACCGGCTCAACGTCTTTCCGATCCGGTTGCCGGATCTGGCGGAGCGCAAGTCGGATATTCCGCTGCTGGCCGCCCACTTTCTCGCGAAGTACAGCCGCCTGCACCGCCGCCGGGTGCGGCGGATCTCCGCCGCGGCGATGAACCGGATGGTCGAGTACTCCTGGCCGGGCAACGTCCGCGAACTGGAGAACTGCATCGAACGGGCGGTGTTGACCGCGACCGGGGATACGGTCGAGCTCGCCGGACTGCCCGCGCCGCTTCAGCAGCTGGAGGAGTCGGAGGATATTCCGCTCACCGGCGGCTTCACCCGGCAGGTGGAGGAGTTCGAAAGACGGTTGATCCGGGAGGCGCTCCGCAAGAGCCGGGGCAACGTCGCCGCCGCGGCCCGTGAACTCGATCTCACCGTGCGGATTCTCCACTACACCATCCGCAAGCTGGGGATGGATCCCCGGGAGTTCCGTTAGAGAAAGCGCGCCGCAAGTTCGAGGCAGAGCCCGACGATCAGCGGAATGGAGAAGTTGTCGTCCAGCCGGAGCTGTTTCTCGAAGAGTTCCGCCGCCGCGGCGGGGAGCACCGCGAGGAAGCCGACCACGTAGAGCGCCGGGGCGGCGCCGCAGACGGCGAAGAGAACCGCGAGCGCGATCCACGAAGCGATGAGGAAGGCGACGACTCCCTCGACGCTCTTGTTGTTGGGCGCGCGGTGGCGGCCGAAGCGGCGGCCGATCAGCGCGGCGGCGGTGTCGCCGATGAGCATGACGGTCATCGCTGCCGCGGCCGGAACTCTGCCGAAGAGCAGCGAGACGAGAAAGGCGGCGGCGAGTACGTAGGGGCTGCCGGAGACGATCCACTGCCCGTGGCGCGGCTCGTCGCGGAGCATCTTCCCGAAGATGGCGCCGTAGAGCGGTGTGATCACCGGCACATTGCAGGCGTAGGCGTGTTCGCAGAGCAGATTGAGCACCAGCATGACGGCGTAGAGGATGGCGGCGGTCCAGCGCCCCGGCAGGAGGAGGATGGCGACAACCATCCAGAGGGAGGAGAGGTGGACGAGTTTGCGTTTGCACTCTTCCCGGTAACTGATCTGCATGAATTCTTCTCCGGTTGCGGTTGAATGATTTTTGAAATATAGCGCCGCCGGACGGGAACTTCCAGTGGAAAACCGCATTCCGACTTGAAAAAATACATTTTCAGCAGTATTTTAACAAAAATTATCAATTTTATGGAGAATTTCAATGCGCGCGGCTCGTCCCGTCCCGAAAAAACATGTGCTGATGATCGTGATCGGCATTCGTAAGGGTCATGCCGGCGCCTGCGCCGGGATGGCCCGTAATCCCCTTCCCGGGAGCGTCCTGCGGTGAGGTTTCGCCGCATTTGAACGAAAGCCATGCGGCCTCCCGGAGTACCGGTGTGTCGCATGGCTTTTCTGTATCAAACCGGATCGGCGCACAGGAACTGGAGAGTTCCGCGGAAAGCGGCCGATTGCTATGTGAGGAAATTGTGGAAATGATGAAATCGAAGAGGCTCGAACAGTTTGTCGAGGTGATGGATACGACATTGCGTGACGGTGAGCAGACTCCCGGGGTTTCGTTTACTCCGGCGGAGAAGCTTGAGATCGCCCGGCTGCTGATCAACCGGGTCAAGGTGGATCGGCTGGAGATCGGCTCGGCGCGCGTCTCCGAAGGGGAGCGCGAAGCGGTCGGCACGATCCTGCGCTGGGCGGAGCACCACGGCTGTCTGGAGTCGATGGAGATTCTCGGCTTCGTGGACGGCGGCCGTTCGGTCGAGTGGATCGCCGGCACCGGCGGGCGGGTGATCAACCTGCTTGCCAAGGGCTCCGAAGAGCACTGCCGGGTGCAGCTGCGCAAGACTCCCGCCCGCCACTTTGACGAAGTCGCGGCCGAGATCGAAGGCGCCCACAACCGCGGTCTGCTGGTCAACCTCTATCTGGAGGACTGGTCCAACGGCATGCGCAACAGCTTCGCCTACGTCTACGAATTTCTGAACCGGCTGCAGGGGCTGCCGGTCGAGCGGATCATGCTGCCGGACACCCTCGGCATCCTCGATCCGGAGGAGACGGCGACCTACTTCGAATGGATCTACCGGTCGTTTCCGCACCTGCGGCTGGATTTCCACGGACACAACGACTACGGGGTGGTGACGGCGAACAGTCTGGCCGCGGTCCGCGCCGGAGTGAACGGGATTCACACCACGATCAACGGGCTCGGCGAGCGTACCGGGAACCAGCCGCTGGCGCAGCTGGCGGTGACGGTCCATGACATGACTTCGCGCCGGACCCGGATCGTGGAGAAGGAGCTGCAGCACGCTTCGGAGATCGTCCAGAACATCTCCGGCAAGCGGTGCGCGTGGAACATGCCGGTGGTCGGGGCGGATGTCTTCACACAGACCTGCGGCGTCCACGCCGACGGCGACAAGAAGGGGAACCTCTACGCCAACCGCCTGCTGCCGGAGCGGTTCGGCCGTCACCGCAACTACGCGCTGGGCAAGCTCAGCGGCAAGGCGTCGCTCGATCAGAATCTGGAGGCGCTGGGGCTGGAGCTTTCTCCCGAGGTGCGACAGAAGGTGCTGGCCGAAGTGATCCGCCTCGGCGACCGCAAGAAGAACGTTTCTCCGAGCGATCTGCCGTTCATCATCGCCGGGGTGCTGAGCACGCCGGTGAAGTCGCGCATCCGGATCACCGACTTCGAGGTGACCACCCGGATCAAGGCGACGCCGAAGGCGCGGGTAGTGCTCGAAATGGACGGCGAAACGATCGAATCGACCGCATCGGGCGACGGCGGTTACGACGCCTTCGTCAAGGCGTTGCGCAAATCGCTGAAGAAGTTCGGCCTTTCGATGCCGCGGCTGCTCGACTATGAGGAGCGCATCCCGCCGGGGGGCAAGACCGACGCGCTGGTCGAGACGACGATCCGCTGGGCTGCGCCGGGGAAGACGCTGGTGACCACCGGAATCGACTCCGACCAGCTGATTTCGGCGGTGCTGGCGACCGAGAAGATGCTCAATCTGATCCTGCCGGAGTGACCGGAGCGGTTTTCATGCGTCGGCGGATGTGGATTCAACGGTTCCGGCAGGTGCCGAATTGCTCCAGATCCGCCGTCAGCAGGAACATGCCGCCCGCCCGCAGCGGACGACCCGCATCGATCAGCCGCCGGAAGGCGCGCCGCAACGAATTGTCCGCCGGGTAGGTGGCCGGGTCGCCGTCATCCCGGCCGAAGACGAAGAAGAGGCCCGCCCGGTCGGTTTCCGGTACCGGCGTGAGGTAAAGTTCCTTCATGAACCGCGCCAGATTGGAATCGGGCAGTTCGGTCAGCCAGTCCGGATTGAGGATCCACGATTCACAGCAGAAGGCACGGATCTCCCTGCGGAAAAAGGTACGGAAAAAATCCACCGCCTGAACGAGCGATCTCTTCGTCAGCTCCGGCGTCATTCCGCCACCGCCGGGAATGTGAATGCCCGGCACCCAGTCGTTGGCCGAAAGTACCGGAACATATTCCTCCGTGTCGATCGTTCTGCTCCGGAGCACCTCCGCCCGACCGGTCGCCGGATTGATTGGGATTCCCGTCACCCTGTCCGCCTGTTCGTCGAATCGGGCGGAGTACTCCCCCGTTGCGCCGGGGCGGACACGGAATCCGTTCCGGTCCAGCTGCCACCCTTCGCGGCAGAGGGCGACGGTCTGTCCGCTTTTTCTGCTTCGGTAGATCGCCGGGAGCCACTCCGGCGCGGTCTGGATCATATATTCGAAGCGACCGATCCGGAAGAGCCGTTTTTCCATGTAATGCTTCAGCCAGTGGATCTGTCGCAGATCGTGCCCTGGAGCTCCGTGGTGGGCGGCAGCGTAGATTCCGATGGTGCCGCCAATCCATCGGGCGGCACCATCTGCGTATTCCGGCGGAAGACCCAGCTCCCGGCAGGCGCGCTCGATTCGCGGCAGCGCCGCCAGCGCCGCCAGCAGGTTGAAGAGGCCGCACTGCCGCGGGGTCAGAAATTGTTCCGGCGCCGGCCAGTTTCCGAGGGCGGCGTTGGGAAATTCAAAAGCAGCCCGGAGAATCAGGTTGGCGTAGACGCGGAGGAGCTTTTCCGCCGCGACCCGGGCGTTCAACTCCGGAACCTCCGGTGTGAACGGTACCGGTACGCCGAGTTTTTCCGCATAACGCACGAAAAATCCGGGCCGGAAACACGCCGGCAGCGTCTCCATCTCCGGTGCACCACTCCAGCATTTTGAGAAGAGGCCGACGGTTTCCGGCGGAAATCCCATCCGGCGGACAAATTCGGCGGGAGTCATGACGCTCCTCCGTTTCAGTAGTTGAGCAGCCGATAGTAGTGGAAGGCGAGGGTGATCAGCGCCGCCGCCAGCAGCAAAGAGAGCAGAATCAGCAGAATCAGGAAGTTCCGGCCGATAAACAGCCCGGCATGCTTCAGCGGCGAGGCCTTCTCCGCCTTGGGGGCGTATCCGGTCTGGAAGGCGAAGATGTCCTCCCGCATCTCTCCCACGCTGGCGTACCGTTCCGCCGGTTGAACCGCCATCGCCTTGAGACAGATCGCCTCCAGCGCGCCGGGAATGTACCGGTCGTCCGGCGCCACTTCCGACGGCGGCGGCAGCTCTCCGGTCACGGTCCGGCGAAACACCTCCTCCATCGGGAGATGGGCGAACGGCGGCGCCAGCGCCAGCATCGCATAGAGAATTGCGCCCAGCGAGTAGATGTCGGCCCGGTTGTCCACCGGGAACTCCGAGGAGCTGCGGATCTGTTCCGGTGCCATGTAGCCGGGAGTCCCCTTGACCCGGCCGGCGGGGGTCTGGTCGAGGTCGTTCGGCGCGTAGATTCCGCCGAAGACCGCCGGACGGAGGGAGCGGGCCAGCCCCCAGTCGAGCACCAGCACCTCGCCGAAGTCGCCGAGATTGACGTTCTCCGGTTTGAGATCGAGGTGGCAGATCCCCTGGGAATGCGCGAATTCGATCGCGTTGCAGATACGGATGAAGATCTGAAGCATCCGGGCCAGTCCGTAATGGCTTACCGTCTCGGGGTCTCCCTTGGCAAGTTTCCGGAGCATCGCCGCAAGCGATTGCCCGTGCAGATACTTCATCGTGAAGTAGGGGGAGCCCGACGCATCGATGCCGATATCGTGGACCGGGACGATGTTCGGGTGCTCCAGTTTCGCCGTCAGCTTCGCTTCCCGGACGAAACGCTCCAGATCCGCCTTCGGGCGTTCCCGGAAGTCCGGCATGATCGCCATGGCGATTTCGCGGCCGGTATCCTGATCGAAGACGAGCAGAACCCCCTTCATACCGCCGAACCCGATGGTCCGAATGAACTTGTAACGTTCCTGCGGCTTCACCGGAAGGGTCGCCAGCTCTCCGCCGTCACCGTCCGGCACGTTGCCGGGCAGTTCCTCCTCGGCAAGCACGCGGGTCTTGGTATTGAATGTATCCATTTCTCAGAAAGCAACAGCGTTGCCGGAAGGTTATTTCCCGCTCAGAAGCTTCGGCTCCGATTCTCCGCGGACCACCGCCGCGTCGATCACGCAACGGGTGACGCCGCGTTTCGACGGCGCTTCGTACATCACATCGAGCATCAGATTCTCCAGAATCGCGCGGAGCCCCCGAGCCCCGGTACCCCGGGCCACCGCCTTGTCGGCGAGCGCATCGAGGGCGTCGTCGGTGAACTCCAGCGAAACCTTCTCCATCGCCAGCAGCCGCTGATACTGGCGGATCAGCGCATTTTTCGGCTCCCGCAGGATCCGGACCAGATCGTTCCGCTCCAGCGGCTCCAGCGAAGTGACCACCGGCAGCCGGCCGACGAACTCCGGAATCAGTCCGAAACGGATCAGATCCTCGGGTTCGCATCTGGCGTAGGGGTTCCGCGCCAGATGTTCGGCCGCGGCCTCCGTCTCCACTCCCTCGTCGTCCACCAGGCGCTTGAAGCCGAGCACCTGACGGCCGCAGCGGCGCTGGATGATCTTATCCAGCCCGACGAACGCGCCGCCGCAGATGAAGAGGATGTTCGAGGTGTCGATCCGGAGCAGTTCCTGCTGGGGATGCTTGCGCCCCCCCTGCGGCGGCACGCTCGCCACCGTCCCTTCGAGAATCTTCAGCAGCGCCTGCTGCACTCCCTCGCCGGAGACGTCGCGGGTGATCGAAACGTTTTCCGTTTTGCGGGCGATCTTGTCGATCTCGTCGACGTAGATGATGCCGATCTGGGTGCGGGCGATGTCGCCGTCCGCCGCCTGATAGAGCCGGAGCAGGATATTCTCGACATCCTCGCCGACGTAGCCGGCTTCAGTCAGCGTCGTCGCATCACAGATGGCGAACGGCACGTCGAGCAGCCGCGCCAGAGTCCGCGCCAGCAGCGTCTTGCCACTGCCGGTCGGCCCGAGCAAAAGAACGTTGCTCTTGTCGAGTTCCACGTCGCTGAAGGCTTCCGGCGCGGTGTCCTTGTGGATCCCCGCCTGAGTCTGAAGGCGTTTGTAGTGGTTGTGCACCGCGACCGCCAGCACCTTCTTCGCCCGCTCCTGCCCGATCACAAACTGATCGAGTTCCGCCTTGATGGCGGCCGGATTGGGAACTTTGAGGCGGGCGATCGGGTCCGGCTTCTGTTCCTGTTCCTGCCCGGCAGCTTCCCCTTTCCCGCCGGCACACAGGGCCTGATAGCCCTGCCGGAGGCAGTTGGAACAGATCGCCAGCCCCTCATATCCGCTCTGGGCGAAGATCACTCCGGGCTCATCGCCCTCCCTGGCGCCGCAGAAGGCGCAGATGAGTTTACTGTTTCCCCGTTTGGCCATCGACTATTTCTCCTGCGTCGGCCGGGTGACCACCTTGTCCACCAGACCATATTTGACCGCATCTTCGGCCCCCATGAAGAAGTCCCTTTCGGTATCCTTCTCGATCCGTTTGACCGGCTGGCCGGTATGGGTCGCGATGATTGAGTTGAGCATCGCCTTCAACCGCAGGATCTCCTTCGCCTGAATGTCGATGTCGGCGGCAGTGCCCTGTGCGCCGCCCCACGGCTGATGGATCATGATCCGGCTGTTGGGCAGTGCAAACCGTTTGCCCGCCGCTCCGGCGCAGAGCAGGACCGCGCCCATCGAGGCGCACTGCCCGACGCAGTAGGTCTTGACGTCGCAGGAGAGCACCTGCATCGTATCGTAGATCGCCAGACCGGCCGTCACCGATCCGCCGGGACTGTTGATGTAAAGGTCGATGTCCTTTTTGGGATCTTCCGCCTGAAGGAAGAGCAGCTGTGCGACCACCAGATTGGCGACATCGTCATCGATCGGAGTTCCGAGCAGAATGATCCGGTCTTTGAGCAGCCGGCTGTAGATATCGAAGGCACGTTCTCCCTGGCCGGTCTGTTCCACCACCATCGGAACCAGAAACGAGTTGCTTTTCATTTGGCATTCCTCCTCTCGTAATGTTGCTGCGGCAACTTGAATACTCAAAAGGACCGGAGCCGACCGGCCGGCGGATTCCGGAAGAGGGAATCGCCCGGCCGTTCCGCCCGGTCCCGCATGCGTCTGATCGGCCTCTTACTTGACTGCCGCCTCGGCGAGCTGGTTCAGCACCTTGGCGTTGATCAGGTCGAGCTGGAGATCATCCATTCCGCCGTTCTTCTCGAGCATGTCGCGGAACTCCTTCTCCTTGTAGCCGTAGTAGCGGCTCATGTCGCGGAGCTGGGCGTCGACCTCCTTCTGGTCGAGCGTGATCTTCTCAAGCCGGGCGATCTTGCGGAGCAGGAAGGTCTTGCGCAGCGCGGCCCTCGCCGCCTTCTCCGCTTCGGCGCGGTGAGCGTCGATCTCCTTCTTGAACTTCTCGGCGTCCTCCTCGGATTTCACCGTGTCGCGGGCGATCTTCTGCAGTTCCTTCTGGATCTCCGCCTGGAGAACATTTGGCGGCAGTTCGAATTCCCCGGCCATGTCGGAGAGCTTCTTGTAGACAGCGTCAAGCACCTCGTTGTGGTTCTTCGCCGCGTTCTCCTGCTCCATCGCCTTGCGGAGCATGTCGCGGAACTCCTCGATCGACTTGACCCGTGCCTTTTCGGCGAGCTGTTCATCGTTGAGCTCGTTCCGGCGCTGGATGCCGAGCACTTTGACGGTGTACTTGATCGTCTTGCCCGCCAGCGCCGCTTCGCGGTAATCGGCGGGATAGGCCGCTTCAAAGGTGTACTCCCCATCCTTTTTCGCTCCGGTCAACGCGGCGATGCATCCCGGAATCGTCTCCGGTTCGCTCAGCCAGAGGAAGGTGTTCTCCGCTTCCAGCTGCCGCTTCACCGCCGCGGAGGCATCCTCCGGAGCGGCGAAGTCGCTCTTGTAGTTCACCTTGAGCATATCCTCGGCCTGAGCGGGTCCTTCCACCTCGGTGTAGTTGCCGTAAGCGGACCGGTAGAATTTGACCCGTTCCTCGACCTGTTCGTCGGTGACAGCGTCGACCGGAATCTCCACCTTGACGCTCTTGTAATCGCCGACTTCGAATTCGGGAGCCACGTCGGCGCCGATGGTGAATTTGAACTCTTCGTCGAATTTCAGCTCCGGCTTGCCTTCGACGCCGCAGGTCACGATGTCGTTCGCCTCGTCCTTCCCGGCGAGTTCGAACGCGGCATAGATCAGTTTGCGCTGCAGTTCATCCTTCAGTTCGTTCTCGAACTTGCTGCGGATCAGCCCGACCGGCGCTTTGCCCGGACGAAACCCGGGCAGGGAAACCTGGGCCGCGATTTCGCGCAGCGTGTTCGCGGTTTCTCCCTTCACCACATCCGCCGGAACAGTAAAGTCAAACTCCTTGCGGCACGGCTGCGTCGAGCGCACTTCCATCTGGATGGAATCGACCAATTTATTCGCCATCTGAAACACCAAACCTTTCCTTGAAAGCTCCCGGTCAAACGGGTTTGCGTTGACATTCAATGATATCCACCGGTATACGGTAAGGATTTTTTAATATAATTCAGCTTTCTTCAAATTCAACTACTTCGCGGCAATTTTCCGGAAAATATCACCCCGGCCCCGCGGAGGCTCCGTCACTCCAGATGCCAGATCCGGCGGTTGACCCGTTCGACCACGCCGGGAAAGCAGCGGCTGAACCAGATTGCCGGGCGGTACCACCCCGGATAGATCAGCTCGCGACGGCGTGCCCGGCAGGCACGGAAGAGTTTCCGTGCAAACTCCTCCGCGCTGGAGGCGGTGCGCCCCGGCGTCTCCGGCGGCTTCCGCCCCCCCAGCGCCCGGCTGGAAAATCCGGTGTCGACCCGCCCCGGACAGACGTTCAGCACGTGAATTCCGCGTCCGGCCACCTCCATCCTGAGGGTGAGCGAATACATCCGCAGTGCCGCCTTGACCGCGTTGTAGGCTCCCATACAGCCGACCGGGATCTGCGCCGCCACCGACGAGATGTTGACGATGCTTCCGCGGCTCTTCTCCAGCAGAGGCAGCAGGGCACGGGTGAGTTCGACCGGGGCGAAGAAATCCAGTTCGAACTCCCGGCGCAGCTCCTCCTCCGAAAGCTCCTCCCAGGTGGCGTAGGAGCCGATTCCGGCGTTGTTGACCAGCACGTCGAGCCGCCCGAATTCCTGCTCGATCGCCGCGGCGGCGCGGGTTCTCTGTTCCGCATCGGTGAGATCGACGGCGAGAAACCGGTCGGCGGTATCCGCTTCCGGCGCATGGCGGCAGAGCGCGATGACGGTGAAGCCGCGCCGGCGAAATTCCCGGGCGACGGCACGCCCCAGCCCGCTGGAGGCACCGGTGACGGCGGCGGTTTTCCCTGCGGAACTCATGGCGCCGTCTCCCGCATCGGCAGCCGTTCCTGCCAGAGAATCGTATCGGAGGCGCGGTCGAAAAGCTGGAAATCCCAGCGGTTCTCCACGGCGCCGGCCCGCAGGAGAAGCGGAGCGTCCCGCTCGATTGAAACCGCGCAGAGCGGTCCGAGTGCGAGCAGCACTCGGGTGGCGGCGGCTCGGGTCGTCGCGTCCGCCTGAATGCCGATCCGGGTGCCGGGCGACTCCCGAAGTAGAAAGCCCGACAGCGAGGTGATGAGATAGTTCTCCGCGGCACGCGGAGTGTATTCCCCTGCGACCGGTCCGTTTTCAACGATCGCCCCGTCGGGCGGATTCCCGGCCGGGAGAAAGAGTTCGGCGCACCCGGCTCCGGAGAGTGCCGTCGCCACGGCGAACAGTGTGCGGAAAATTCGTTTCATACTATCACTCCAGATCCCGTCTTCTGCGGCAGATGCAGATGGAGTTGCAGCGCGGGCAGCGGGTCAGACTCACCGGTTCCTTGATGATGAACGAATGGTGACAGTTGTCGCAGTGAAACAACCGGCTGTTGCTCAGATGCCATTCGAAACTTTTGACCCGCGACAACTCCCGCCACCAGAGAATCGCAATCAGTACGATCCACAGCAGAAAATAGAGGAGCAGCGCGTCGGCGTAGGACATACCCATTTTATTCCTCCTTTCCGGAGTCGGCGGGCGGCTCCGGCCAGTAGACTGTGACGGTCGTGGAGTCCGGCAACTCCCCGGCAGAGCGGGAAAGCGCCATCAGCGCCGTGTCGTCAAGCCCCTCGTCGCCGCAGGAGGCCAGCAACGTCTGCCGGACGATGTTTCCCGCCCGTCGACAGGCGACAATCGTCGGCAGGGCGGCACCGCGATCCACCGGGAACGACAGGCGGGAAAGCTTCAGAATGCGGTTCTCCGCGTCGCGGACGATCGGCGGCCGGGCCGCGGCGGGCTTCGCCGGCGTCACTTCTCCGCTCTTCGCAAAGAGAAACTCCAGATCCTCCGGCGCTGCCGCTCCGGCGAGCCGGGGCAGCGGCACGAACTTCTGAATCTGCCGTTCCGGCAGTTTTACCGCTGTGGCGGGCCGGTTTCCGGAAAAGTCGTGCAGCACCGGCGGCCGGTGGCGCGCCGCATAGCCCGCCTCGTTGTCGGTGCGGACCATCAGCGCCGGATCATGGATCGAGATCCAGCGGGAGAATCCGGTCCGCTGCCCTTCGGTGAGCACAGCCGGATTGAACAGCGTTACGCCGGCGCTCTCCGGCGCGGGGGCCGGACGCCGTTCCGGTTCGTAGCGGATCAGCCCGAACAGAAGTCCGTGCGCCGCCAGCGTGATCAGCGCTGCGCCGACCACGATCCAATGTCGGCTGGGCGCCGGCTTCCGGAATACCGCTTTGACCATGACTCCTCCCGCCGGTTACTGACCGAATACGGTCTCCTGCCGCTCAGACGGCGGCATGACCGCAAGAAAGCTCGAAAGTTTCGCCGCTTCCGCCATCGCCATGACCTCTGCGACCATTTCAAAGGAGACCCGCTGATCGGCGCGGATGATGACTGACGCGGTCTGAGAGCGCCCCCGCACTTCGCCGAAACGCTGTTTGAGCAGCTCCGGCGTGACCGGCTGGTCGTTGAAGTAAAGCAGGCATTCTCCTCCCGCCGACGCGGGGGGCGTGATGGTGACGACGAACTTCTCCATATCCGCAATATTCGAAGGGCGCACCCGCGGCAGCTCCACGCTGATGCCGGAAACCCGGACGAACGATCCGGACAGGAAAAAGAAGATCAGAGCCAGAAAGAAGATGTCCACCAGCGCAATCACCTCCGGCCAGCCGCTCAGCGGCTTGAGGCGTGTGCGGTAACGCCGTCTGCCGATGTCGGTGCGGATCATCGCTTCTCCCCTCCGGTTTCCTGGCGGCGGCGGTCGAAGAAGGCGATGATCTCCAGCGACGCCTTCTCCATATCCAGCGTGATCGAATTGACCCGCGCGATCAGATAGTTGTAGCCGAGGTAGGAGGGAATCGCCACCACCAGTGCGGCCGCGGTGGTGATCAGCGCCATGTTGACTGCGCCGGCAATGTCCGCGGTGGAGAGGTATTCGCTTGCGCCGACCACCTGGAAGGTCCGCATCATGCCGAGGACCGTTCCAAGAAATCCCACCAGCGGCATGATGAATCCGAGCGTGCCGAGCAGATTGATGTGCCGTTCCAGTTTGGGAATCTCCTCCAGCGCGGCGTCGTCCACCGCCTGACGGATGTCCTCATCACCCCGCTCGTAGGCGAGGATCGCCGCGCCGAGCAGCCGGGCCGCCGGACCGGGCGTGTTGTCGCAGAGGGTGATCGCTTCCACAAACCCATCCCGCTTGAGCACGTTGAAGAGACCGCGCAGAAGTTCACGCACGTTGATCTCCTCCCGGTGAAACTGGAACACCTTTTCCAGAAATACAAACAGGGCGACCAGACTGCCGGCCAGAATCACCCACATGATCGGACCGCCGTCGTTGAGCAGTTTCAGATAAAGCATCGTCAGAGTTTCTCCCGAAGGTTGTATTTTTCCCGAATTCTCTCGCGCAGCCGCCCGAAATCCTCGCCGGTCGGCGGAAATTCCAGCGCTTCAAACTGATCGATCACCCGGAGCGCACGCCGTGCTCCGGCGGGCGTTCCGGCCTTGAGATGCGCGAGCGCCGCCGCATAGGCCGCTTTGCCGCACCAGACCGGATCCGGGGCAATGCCGTGCCGTTTCTGATCGGCGGCCAGATAGAGCAGTCGCTCGTAGGTCTGGATCGCCGCATCGCTTTCATCACCGAGTTCCAGACACTTGCCGAGTTTGTAGAGGCTCTGGAGCACGAGCCGCGGATCGCCGGACTCCTGTGCCAGTTTCCGGTAGGTGGCGGTTGCGGCATTGAGGTCGTTGCGGTCGAGCGATTCGGAGTAGAGACTGTACCGGCAGTCGGCGATCCGGCCGTCGCAGATCTCCGCAAAAAGACCGGTCGGCCGCAACTCCCGCGCCCGCCGGTAATGTTGAAGTGCGGAGGCATAATTCCCCGCGTCGGAGTCGATGTTCCCGGCCAGCAGTGCGGCGTCGGCGCCGACGCCGCTGGCGGCGTAACGGCTGAGCAGGTTGGCCAGCAGTTTTCCTGCTTCGGCCGCGGAGCCGCGGGCAAGATGAATGCGCGCCCGGTTGAAGAGCACCTCCGCCTGGATCTCCGGAGTCTTCCCCCCCGTGCGCTTTTCCGTTTCGTCGAGCAGCGCCAGCGCCCGTTCGAAATCTCCGTCGCCGCGCAGATAATCGGCCAGCTGAAGCCGTGCCTCAATCGTGCACGGGGAATCCGGATAGTTCCGGTCGAGCAGCTCCACCGCCCGCGTCGTATCGGCGGAGAGACGGCCGAAATAGGCCGACTGCATCGCCAGAAAGAGCGCCGGAGGCGCCGCCGGAAGCTTCGGATTTTCCGCCGCAAAACGGAAAAATTCCGCCGCCGCTGCCTTGAATTGTTTCAGCTCCATCGCCAGTTCCGCCGCGCTGTACAGGGCCGCCGGCGCGTATTCGCTCTTCGGATGCGCCACCAGAAACTTGAGATATTCACTGCGCGCTTCCGCCCGTCGTCCGCTCTTCTCCAGAAGCTGTGCCCGGAAGTAGTCCGCCGCGGCAGCCAGTTCCGGCCGGGTGGAACTGCGGAGAGTTTCCGCTATCGGCATCGCCTCCTTGTACGCCTGTTGTTCGAGCAGGCATTGAAGCAACAGAAAACGGGCGGGATCGGCATATTTGCCGTTCCCCTTGCCGATCGCTTCCCGGAGGTGGCGGATCGCCTGCGCAATCCGCTTCTCCTGAAAATAGAACTCCCCGAGCAGATAATTGCCCTCTTCGCGCTGATATGCCGTTTCCGCCTGAGACGTGAGGTATTGCAGCATCTTTTCCGCCGTCTCCCGGTCGCCCGCGTGACGGGCGGCAATCGACGCCTCGCGGGCCGCCTCCAGACGCTGCATCACCGGAACACGGTTGTCACCGGTGATCCGGACGAGAAGTTCGACGGCGCGCTTCCACTCCCCGCTTTCCGCCAGCAGCCGGGCTCCGCGCAAGATCAGCAGCGCCCGATCCCCCGCTTCCGGAAAGAATTCGATGCCGCGCAGAATGGTGTCCGCCGCCGCGGCGGGAGAGACCTTCGCCTGAAGATTGATCAGCGCGCGCAGCGCATTTCTCCGTTCCAAATCTCCTCCCGCCAGCCGGAATCCGGCGTCGAGCAGCGTTTCCGCGAACTTGAGATCCCCCTTCTTTTCCGCAAGAGCCGCGCCTTCGACCGCCAGTTCGTACATCAGGGGATCGGGGTGGTCGCCATACTTTTCCTGCTGCTGCGGCCAGTGGTCGCGAAACTGCTCGAAATTCCCCTGTTTCAGCGCGGAGAGCAGTCCGAGCCGGGCGTATCCCTCCGGTTCGGCGGAACGGTATTTGCCGGCCGAGAGGAGTTTCTCCGCCTCCTCCGGTTTTCCCGCCCGGATCAGTGCGTAGATCCGGGCAAGATGTGCTTGTTCCGCCCAGCGCCGCAGGTCGGCATTCTGCGTTTCGATCTCTTCGAAGTCGAAGGCCGCTTCGAGATCGCGGTTCTGTCGCAGTTTGGAGAACGCCCGGGCGAACTTCGCCGCACAGAGCAGCTCCGGATCCGAACTGTTCGCAGCCAGGGTGTTGAAGAATTTTTCCGCACCGGTGTAATCGTGTTCGGCAATCATGATCTCGCCGGGAAGCAATCCGGCGGAACTGGCCGGAAAACGACGACGGAACTCCGCCAGCAGTGTCTTTGCCCCGGCGACATCCCCGGTGCGCAGCCGGGCATCGGCCAGCTTGACCGCCGCCGCGCTCCACAGTTCGGGATTGGCTCCGGAAAGCGTCAGCGCGCTGGAATAGAAGTTGACCGCGTTGCGGTAGTCTCCGGCGGCGAACGCATCATCACCCATCCGCAGCTCCGTCGCCGCATCGGCGGCCGAAAGAGTTGCGGCGGCGGCCAGCAGAAGAACTGCCGTGCCGATGGTTTGGAATCTCTTCATGCGGTCAGCGCTCCGGCAGCGGGCATTCCATCACTCCGCGGAGGGCTCGGCCGGCGCAGCCGATTCCTCCGGGATTTCCAGCGGTGCGGCGGCCTCGCCGCCCTTGATCGCGGCCATGATCCGGTCGGAAATCTTCCGGCAGAGCTCCGGATCGGATGCGATCAGCGCCTTGGTCTGGTCGCGCCCCTGGCCGAGCTGTTCGCCGTCGAGGCTGAACCACGAGCCGCGCTTCTCGAGAATCCCCATGTCGGTCGCCACGTCGAGCACCGAACCGGCCTTGGAGATCCCCTCGTTGTACATGATGTCGAATTCGGCGACCCGGAACGGCGGCGCCATCTTGTTCTTGATCACCTTGACCCGGGCGCGGTTGCCGATGATGTTCGCCGCCGCGTCCTTGATGACGGTGGTTTTGCGGATGTCCATCCGGATCGACGCGTAGAATTTGAGCGCGTTTCCGCCGGGAGTGGTCTCCGGATTGCCGAACATCACGCCGATCTTCTCGCGGATCTGGTTGGTGAAGATAATGCAGGTCCGGCTCCGGCTCGCCGCTCCGGTGAGTTTGCGGAGCGCCTGCGACATCAGCCGCGCCTGCAATCCGACGTGGGAGTCGCCCATCTCGCCTTCGATCTCCGCCTTGGGAACCAGCGCCGCCACCGAGTCCACCACCAGCACGTCGATTGCGTTGCTGCGCACGAGCGTGTCGCAGATGTTCAGCGCATCCTCGCCGCAGTTCGGCTGCGAGATCAGCAGATTGTCGATATCCACGCCGATCTTCCGGGCATACCCCGGATCGATCGCGTGTTCGGCGTCGATGATCGCACACTTGCCGCCCTTCGCCTGCGCGTTGGCGATCACATGGAGACAGACGGTGGTCTTGCCGCTCGATTCGGGCCCGAAGATTTCGATGATCCGCCCGGCGGGCAGCCCGCCGATGCCCAGCGCAAGGTCGAGCGCCAGCGAACCGGTGCTGATCACCGGCACGTCGGTGCAGGCCGCCCCGGTATCTCCGAGCCGCATGATCGAACCCTTGCCGAACTCCTTCTCAATCTGGCTGATCGCAATCGCCAGGCTCTTCTCCTTATCGACGACTTTGGCTTCCTTCTCTGCCATGGTGTGCTCCTTGTTCCTTTTTCTCTGAAAACGTTGCCGTCCCGGTTGCCGCTCCGGCGTCAGATATCCAGATCCTTGACGCCGGCCGCATATTTCTCGATGTATTCCCGGCGCGGTTCGACCACATCCCCCATCAGGAGGTTGAAGATCTGATCCGCCTCGATCGCATCCTCCATGCGGACTTTGATCATCGTCCGGCTCTGCGGATCCATCGTGGTCTCCCAGAGCTGTTCGGCGTTCATTTCACCCAGCCCCTTGTACCGCTGGATGCGGAGCCCGTCCTGCCCGTTGGCGCGGACCGCCCGGAACAGCTCCTCGAGCGACTCCGCCGCCGTCTCCGGCGTGCGCGGCGTCGTCACCAGGAACTTCGCCCCGGCCTTGTCGAACACCTGCCGCGGCGTCAGGCCGTGCGCGGCGAGATCCCGCGTCAGCGCTTCGCAGTTCGGCGCCTCGAAGATGCTCACCACATCGATGTGGCGGGCGAGTTCGGCGCTCCGTTCGGCCGCGGCTGCCGCCGCCGCCTGATCCCCTTCCGGAACCTCCGGCGCCGGTCCGCCCAGGCGCTCCTCTGCGGCGGCGATGAAGGCGTGCTGTTCCTCCGGGGTGTAGATGTATTGTTCGGTCATCGTGCCGTCGATTTCGCGCACGGTGATGTGGCTGATCGGACAGTGGCCGTCGGCGGTGATCGCCTCGAAATATTCGTTCGGCTCGACGCCGCAGCGCCGGAGTCCGGCCGCCGCCTGCGAAGCGCGGGTGTAGAGTTCGACCAGCGCGCTGAGCCGCTCCGGTTCGATCGGATTGCCGTCGGCGTCCTTGACGGTGATGTCCTCTTCGCCGAGTTTGACCAGATAGCGGTCGAGCTGATCCTCGGTGTCGATGTAGCGCTCCTGCTTCTTTCCCTTGGTGACCTTGAAGAGCGGCGGCTTGGCGATGTAGACGTACCCGGCCTCGATCAGCGGCTTCATCTGCCGGAAGAAGAAGGTCAGCAGCAGTGTGCGGATGTGCGAGCCGTCCACATCGGCATCGGTCATGATGACCACGCGGTGGTAGCGCGCTTTGGTGACGTCGAACTCCTCGCCGATGCCGCAGCCGATCGCGTAGATGAGAGACTGGATCTCCTTGTTCTCAAACACCTTGTCGGCGCGGACCTTCTCGACGTTGAGCAGTTTCCCGCGGATCGGCAGAATCGCCTGGAATCCGCTGTCGCGGCCCGATTTCGCCGAACCGCCCGCCGAGTCTCCCTCGACGATGTAGAGTTCGCAGCGGGAGGGATCGCGGTTGGAGCAGTCGGCCAGCTTGCCGGGCAGCCCGAGTCCTTCGAGCGCACCCTTTCTGCGGACGGTTTCCCGCGCCTTCTTGGCCGCTTCACGGGCCCGCGCCGCCAGCATCGCGCTGTTGCCGATGTTCTGAGCGACCTGCGGATTCTCCTCGAGATAGGCGCCGAGCTCCTCGTTGATGACCGATTCGACGATGCCGCGCACCTCGGAGTTGCCGAGCTTGGTCTTGGTCTGCCCTTCGAACTGCGGATCGGGCACCTTGACGCTGATGACCGCCGAGAGCCCTTCGCGCACGTCCGGGCCGGAGAGCGGGGTGTCGTTCTTCATCATCGTCTTGGTGTAGTTGTTGATGGTGCGGGTGAGAGCGGTCTGGAAGCCGGTCAGGTGGGAGCCGCCTTCGATGGTGTTGATGTTGTTGGTGTAGCTGAAGATGTTCTCGGAGGTTCCGTTGAAGTACTGCATCGCCACTTCGACGTCGATGTTGTTCCGCTCGCGGTGGAAGTAGATCACGTCGGGGTGGACCAGCTCCTTGTTGTGGTTCAGCATCGCGACAAACTCCCGGATGCCGCCCTCGTAGTGGAACTTCTCGGTGCGGACCGGCTGGTCGGGCGTTTCGGCGCGTTCATCGGTGAGGGTGATGCGGATTCCGGAATTGAGAAACGCCAGTTCGCGCAGCCGCTTGGCGAGGATGTCCCAGACATAGACGGTGTCGGGGAAGATGGTTCCGTCCGGTTTGAAGGTGACCCGGGTGCCGCGCTTGGTGGTCGGCCCGAGCTCGTGGAGCGGCACGGTGGTGACGCCGCGTTCGAAACGGATCGAATAGGCTTTGCCGCCGCGGTAGACTTCGACCTCCATCCAGTCGGAGAGGGCGTTGACGCAGGAGACGCCGACGCCGTGAAGTCCGCCGGAGACCTTGTAGGAGTTGTGGTCGAACTTGCCGCCGGCGTGCAGGATGGTGAGCACCACTTCGACGGCGGGCTTGCCCTCGCCTTCGTGGATGTCCACCGGGATGCCGCGCCCGTCATCCTCGACTGTGATCGAGTTGTCGGGGTGGATGGTCACTTCGATATGGGTCGCAAAACCGGCGAGGGCCTCGTCGATGGAGTTGTCCACCACCTCGTAGACCAGGTGGTGAAGTCCGCGCTGCCCGGTGTCGCCGATGTACATCGACGGTCTGACCCGGACCGCTTCGAGCCCTTCGAGCACGGTGATTTTACTGGCGCTGTATTCGGAACTGGAACTGCTTATGTCAACGTTGTTTTCACTCATATGGCCCACTGTCTCTCCAAAGGTTGTTCATGCAATGGATTAACATACACCACAACCGGGCCGAATGCAATTTTTCCAGCGGAAAAAGTGCACTTTTTGAAGAGATTTCCTTCCCTCGGTTCCGGGGGGAGGAAGGGGCCGTCGTCAACGGTCTCCCGGCTTTCTACCGCTGGTGAAAGATGCCGCCGAGCTCCCGCAGCGCCGCCTGCAAGGCGGCGATGTCGACGGAGCGGACATCCTCTTCCTGCACCATCCCGGCCGCGATTCCCGCGGCCTGGCCGGTGACGAAGCAGGGGGGCATCACCCGGATCGACGACTGGATCTCGCGGTCCGACGAGAGCGCCCGCCCCGGCACCAGCAGATTGCGGAGTCCAACCGGAATCATCGCCCGGTAGGGGATGCCGTAACTTTCGCCGTGCTTGAACCGGGTGGCGGCCAGCACCTGTTCCACCCGCTTCTGCTCTTCACTGTCGAGACTGCTGGAATGGATGTCGACCGGATAGCAGCAGCGGCCGATTTCATCGGTGAAATCCGCCCGGTTCCGGTAGTCGTCGAAGGTCATCCGGTACTCGCCGCGGATCCGGCGGGTTTCGCGCACCCCGAGCAACGACGCGGTCGAAACCAGCACGGCGTTTTCGAACCCCGGCACATGTTCGCGGTAGAAGGTTTCAAAGGTCCGCACCACCCGCCGCCCTTCCCGGTAGCCCCGGGTGAGGTCGTCGGGGTCGAACACGTTGCAGCCGTAGATGTGACCGAGGTTGCTGGTGGCGGTGGCGAGGCTCATCCGCGTCATACAGACGAAGTGGTGCTCGACCAGCGGAGCGGTTCCCGCCTGGAGCATCCGGAGCCAGACGGCGCGGTCGGAGTTGCCGTTCCGGCACGCTTCCTCATACTTTTTATAATCGATGTTGGCGAACTGGGCGCAGAGGGTGGGACTCATCGTGTTGCCGGCCTTGTCGCCATATTCGAATTCCGCTCCGGCGAGCATCGCCAGCATGCCGTCACCGGTCGCGTCGATGAACTGCTTCCCGGTAATCCGGCGGATTCCCTGCGCGGTGGCGGCCCAGAGGGCGCGGATGCGTCCGTCATCCACCTCCGCTTCGCACACCTTGACGCCGAACAGCACCCGCACACCGGCCGCTTCGACCAGGTCGTCGAGCAGTCGCTTCATGATTTCGGCGTCGATCGCCTGCCAGGAGGCAGGTTTGCATTCCACCCCCATCCGGCGGCAGAGTTCGCGGTCGATCTCCTCATAGATGCCACCGTAGAGGAACCGTTCGCCGTCGGTGGAAGGGGCGAAGGTCGGCACCAGTCCGGAGGTCGCCAGGCCACCGAGCGTACCGGTCTGCTCCAGCAGCAGAACCCGGTATCCCCGGCGCGCCGCGGCCAGCGCGGCGGCCACGCCGGCGGGGCCGCCGCCGGAAATAACAATATCACTCTCTGCAAGCAGAGGAAAATTCCCTTTTGTCGTCATCATCGTTTTGGTCTCCCGGTTGTTTTCTCTGCTAATAAAGTATACTGAAAATCTGAGGAAATGCAACTTGTTTCGGAATTTTGTTATGTAACAAAATGTACCAGGACGGCGGCACAGGCGGCAGAAACGAAAAAAGCCGGAGGAGGAGACAGGGCTCCTCTCCCGGCGGGAAGCGTGAATGTCACGCCCGCAGGAAGCTCTCCGAAACCTGGAGCAGTTTCGCTTCCGCGAGGGCGGGGGCGAAGAACTGGATTCCGACCGGCATGCCGGTGGCGTCGTCGTTCCCGGCGGGAACGCTGATGCCGCAGTTGCCGGAGAGGTTCAACGCGATGGTGAAGATGTCCGAGAGGTACATCTGAAGCGGGTCGGACTTTTCGCCGAACTTGAACGCGACGGTCGGCGTGGTCGGTGCGAGCATCACGTCGCACTGCCGGTAGGCCTCTTCAAAATCGCGCCGGATCAGCGTGCGCACCTTCTGGGCGCGGAGGTAGTAGGCGTCGTAGTAACCGCTGGAGAGGACGTAGGTCCCCAGCAGGATGCGCCGCTTGACCTCGCTGCCGAATCCTTCGCCGCGGGTCTTGAAGTAGGTGTCGACCAGGTCGCGCCCCTCCTTGCGGTCCCCGTAGCGGATGCCGTCGAACCGGGCGAGGTTGGCGCTCGCTTCGGCGGTGGCGATGATGTAGTAGACCGCGACCGCGTACTTCGTGTGGGGCAGGCTCACTTCGACCGGTTCGGCACCGAGCGCCTTGATCCGGGCGATCGCCTGCTGCATGACCGCTTCGACGCCGGCGGAGAGGCCGGAGCCGGAGAAGTACTCCTTCGGCAGGCCGACCCGGAGCCCCTTGAGCGCGTTGCCCGCGTTGCGGACCGCGTCGGCAAAACCGCCCGCCGGATCCGGCAGCGAGGTGGAGTCCATCGGGTCGTGCCCGGCGATGGTGTCGAGCAGAATCGCCGCATCGAGCACGTCATGGGTCATCGGCCCGATCTGATCAAGGCTGGAGGCGAAGGCGACCAGTCCGTTGCGGGAGACCCGCCCGTAGGTCGGCTTGAGGCCGACGATGCCGCAGAAGGCGGCGGGCTGGCGGATCGAACCGCCGGTGTCGGAGCCGAGCGCAGCCGGGGCGAACCCCGCCGCGACACAGGCTGCGGAGCCGCCGGAGGACCCCCCGGGAACCCGGCTGGTGTCGCGCGGATTGGCGGTCTTCTGGAACGCGCTGTTTTCGCAGCTCGAACCCATGGCGAACTCATCCATGTTGAGGCGCCCGAAGGGGAGGAAGCCGCGGGCGCGGAGCCGGGCGACCGCGGTTGAATCGTACGGGGACTTGACCGGAGCAAGGATCTTCGAGGCGCAGGAGCAGGTCTCTCCTTCGGCGACGATGCAGTCCTTGATGCCGACGGGGATGCCGTCGAATTCGCTCTTCGGTTTCCCTTCGCGGCGTCGGCGGTCGGAGGCCTCCGCCTCCGCCAGCACCCGTTCGGGGTCGATGTGGAGGAACGCCTTGATTTCGCCGTCCTTCCGGCGGATGCGGTCGAGGTAGCCGTTCACCAGTTCGACGGCGGAGAACTCCCCGGCGGCCAGCGAGGCGGCCAGCGCGTGGATCGGCTTGTCGCAGAAATCGGTTTCCGGCATTTCAGTTCATCCCTTCTCCCGGCAGCACCTGCGGGACCCGGATCAGGTCGCCGTTCATCAGGGCCGGGGCGTTGGCGAGCATGCGCTCGCGGCCGAACGGCTCGCCCGCGACATCCTCGCGCCATACGTTGGAGAGCGGAGCGGCGTGGGCGGTCGGTTCGACGCCGGTCAGGTCGAGTTCGCCGAGTTCCGCGATGTACGCCACGATGTTCTCCAGGTCCTTCTGAAGCGCGGCGGCCTGCCCGTCCGGAATTTCCAGTCGGGCGAGCTCCGCCACGTAGCGAATGTCGATATCGCTCTTTTCCATTGTAACCTTACTTGTCGCCGCGTTCGAGCATCAGCGTCTTGGTCACAAGGTCGCACACCTCCGACGGTCCGAAGTACTGAATCGGGCCGGGATAGACGTAGGCGGTCTCCTTCGCCCATTCGGCGCGGTGCGCTGCGAAGTATTCGAAGGGGGCGCCGTCGAGCTTCACCAGCGCCTTCTGGATGACCGGCTTGTCGTGACCGTGGCGGCGTTCGATGTTCATCATCATGGTGATCGGAATGCCTCCGGCGATCCACTGCGAAGAGGGTTTCGTGGTGTTTCGGACGCTGGACATGTATCCGGTCCGTCCGGCGGCGATCAGCGCGGAAGCGTTGTAGCCGAGGCTGTAGCAGTAGTCTGCGTCGAAGTTCGACGGCGCGGCGCAGCGCCCTTCGTACCCGAAGAAGTGGACCTGGGTGCTGAACTTGCCGTTGTAGCTGCCTTCGGCCTTCATCGCCTTGAGGCGGGTGCCGACCATTTCGGCGAGCATCTTCTCGGTTTCGATGAGCGAGACCTGGACGTTGCCGTGCGGGTCGCGGTCGTTGCAGAGCTGCATCTGGATTCCGGCCGGCAGCGAGCGGAACACCGCGGCGGATTCGGCGGAGAGGTTCTCCGCGGCGAAGGCGACCTTGTCGCTCTTCTCCATCGCATCGACCTTGGCGGCGTTGGCGGCGAGCAGGTCGTTGAGTTCGGCGATCAGCACCTTGATCTCCGGGACGAACTCGATGAGTCCTTCCGGAATCAGCGCGACGCCGAAGTTCATTCCGGCGGCGGCCCGGGCGGCGACCACCACGGCGATCTCCTCAACGATCTTGGCGAGGGTCATCTTCTTCGCCGCGACCTCTTCGGAGATGATCGCGATGTTCGGCTGAGTCTGGAGTGCGCACTCCAGCGCGATGTGGGAAGCGGAACGGCCCATCAGTTTGATGAAGTGCCAGTACTTCTTGGCGGAGTTTGCGTCGCGGCCGATGTTGCCGATGAGTTCGCTGTAGACGCGGCAGGCGGTGTCGAAGCCGAAGCTCGCCTCGATCCACTCGTTCTTGAGGTCGCCGTCGATGGTCTTCGGGCAGCCGATCACCTGGATCGGAATGTTGTTGCTCTTGAAGTATTCGGCGAGCATGCAGGCGTTGGTGTTGGAGTCGTCGCCGCCGATGATGACCAGCGCGCTGATGCCGAGCACTTCGCAGTTGCGGCGGGCCGCTTCGAACTGCTCATCGGTTTCGAGCTTGGTCCGGCCGGAACCGATCATGTCGAAGCCGCCGGTGTTGCGGTAGGCGTCGATCACGTCGGAGGTGAGCTCCATGTATTCGTCGCGGACCAGCCCGTCGGGCCCCTTGAGGAAGCCGTAGAGGCGGCAGTCAGGATGGATCGATTTCAGGCCGTCGAAGAGACCGGCGATGACGTTGTGGCCGCCGGGGGCCTGGCCGCCGGAGAGGATCACGCCGACGTTGATCGCCTTTCCGCCCTTCGCGTTGGGATCGGCTTCAAAGGTGAGCGCGGGGCTGCCGAAGGTGGTCTTGAAGATCTCGCGGATCTTCTCCACATCGGCGACGGCGGTGGTCGGGGCGCCTTCGATGACGCGGACCATGGCGCCGTGAGCCAGCGCGGGCGGGAGTTTCGGGGCATAGGCGGCACGCGCCTTCTGGAGGGGAGAGATCTGATTCATGGTGATTTCCTCGAATATTGAATTTGGTTTCACTCTACAGATGCCTTGATATTTATAAAATAATCCCTCGCGCGGGATTTATCAAGCTGGAAATATCCGCTTTCGGCACTATATTCCAATACAGTATGAGGAAAGGAGCCTGATGAGATGAAAGCGAGAACCCGATTGATTCTGGCGGCGCTGCTGACCCTGCCCGCCGCCGCTCTCACCGGATGCCGGAGCACGGCGGAGGCGGACGAAGCGCGGCCGCTGATCAGCGAAAAAGCCTACAGCGAGGCGTCGATCCTCGCGCAGACCATCGAATTTCTGCACGACAACTACGTGGAGTCGGACCAGGTCAGCTACGAGAAGCTGCTGACTTCGGCGCTGCGGGGGATGGTGGCCGATCTTGATCCCTATTCCGGCTACGAGCCCCCGAAAGAGTTCTCCGCCAACGAGACGAGACGGACCGGCGAACTGGTCGGCCTCGGCGTGGAGATCGTCAAACAGCCGAATGCGCCGCTGCTGGTGGTCAACGTCCTGCCCGGCTCTCCGGCGGCGGCCGCAGGGGTGCGCCCCGGAGACCGGCTGGTGGAGATCGACGGCAAATTGACACAGCGGCTCGATCTGGAGAGCTGCCTCGCTCTCGCCCGGGGGGCGATCGGCAGCGTGGCCCGGCTCAAGGTGGCCCGGGAGGGGGCGGAGGACCTGCTGAGTCTTGAGGTGAAGCGGGCGAAGGTGATCCGCCCCTCGGTGCCGCCGGATGCGGTGAAGAAGCTCGCCGGTTCGATCGGCTACATCCGGATTGAAAGTTTCAACGCCCATACCCCCGGGGAGTTCCGCGCCGCGCTCGACCGGCTGAAAAAGGAGAAAATCCGTTCGCTCATCATCGATTTGCGCAACAATCCGGGCGGACTGGTCGGGGCGGCGGTGGAACTTGCCTCGATCTTCCTGCCGGAAAACAGTGTCATCATCCGCACCTCGCACCGCAAGGCGGCACTCTCTCAGGAGATTCGGGCGAAGCGGGGGGAGGTGCAGGAGCTGGAACTGCCGGTGGTGATCCTGATCAACCCCTTCTCCGCCAGCAGTTCGGAGATCTTTGCCGGTTCGCTGCAGGACCATCGCCGCGCCCGGCTGGTCGGCATGAAAAGCTTCGGCAAGGGCACGCTGCTGCGGATCATTCCGCTTCCGGACGGCGGGGCGCTCCGCTTCGCCTCCGGGCGCTACGTCACCCCGTCCGGCCGGGTGATCGAGGGGCGCGGCCTCGAGCCGGACCAGGTTTCCTCTCTGACGCTGAAACAGATCTTCACTCTCGCCGGGCAGGCGCGCAAATATCCCGGCGTCGTCGAACCGAAGCAGCCCGGAGCCATCCGCGATTCCCAGCTCGCCGATGCCGTCGCCCTGCTGACCGCCGAAGCGGAGAAGAAGGCCGCGGAGGAGAAGAAGGCCGCGGAGGAGAAGAAGGCTGCGGAGGAGAAGAAGGCTGCGGAGGAGAAGAAGGCTGCGGAGGAGAAGA
>OLGD01000827.1_pt1 | contig 55146 bp, 31 predicted proteins | sample 1605311 | NCBI WGS metagenome assembly OLGD01 (sample SAMEA3888917, study PRJEB22519) | human gut metagenome | biome: human gut; feature: human-associated habitat; material: faeces | place: Denmark | collected 2010
CGATTATATCGAGGATCTGATCGAGCGCGAAAATGCCTTCACGATGGAGCAGTTCGCCTCCAGCGTCAACGAATTTCTCGCTTTCCGCCGCTATGACATTCTGCCTGATAAGGGGCGCATTTCCGCCGCGGCCGCAAAAAAGAAGGCCGAAGCGGAATACGACGCTTTCAACAAAACGCAGTGCATTGTCTCCGACTTCGACCGCGAAGTGCAGCGCCTGCTCGAATCTGAAAAGCACTCGTAACCTCTTCCGCGACCATTTTGCGCATCCCAGCAAAATGGTTGCGAATGAACGGATAAATATTTATATTCTGAGGTGACTACATCATGAAAATCATGCGCCGTCGTCGTCCTTCTATGAAAACTGCACTTGGAATCACAAAGGCGAAACGTTCCTTTGCTCGCGCAACAGGTATCCCCACCACCAAACAAGGTCGAAAACGTAAAGCAATGAACGCATTGACAGGCGGTGCATACGGAAAATATGAACGCACCCGCGCCGCAGTCAATCGCCCTTTTAAGACGCTGAAACATCCTCCTGCTCCTATGGGATGTTTGATCTATGTGATTTCTCTTGCTGTTTTTCTAGCCCTGCTTATCTTGGTTGCTCTGTGAAACAAAAAGCGCATCCTCCATGGTGCGCAATTTTTTGACAGTTCATCAGAACATACGTTCGTATTTTGGATATGGGAAGGGGTTGGATTCTCGTGCCAAGGCAGCACCTCAAACGCCGAAAAGATGGGCGCTTCGCTTGCCGATATCAAGGAAAATGGTTTTACGGTTTGACAGAAGGTGAAGCCTTTGCTGCCCGCGATGCCTATAAGCAAATGCTGAAGCAGGGCATCCAGCGCAATGCCGATAGTATGGATGTTCGACATTACGCTGCCTCATGGCTTCCCATTCACAAAGCCGATGTCAGCAAAAAGCACTATAACGATTGCGCCCATCATATCGACATTCTTTGTGACCAAATCGGCGGCATGCTCATTAAAGACGTTAAGCCATCCGATATTAAGGCCGTCTACAGCGCACACTACCTCGGTTTGAGTGCCAGTACAATCAAACGTGCCAAATGTCTTTTTTCTGCAATCTTCGAGACAGCTATTGAAGACGGTTATGCTACCGTTAATCCTTGTCGATCAAAACATGCCAAACCGCCCAAGGGTTCATCGGGTTCTCATCGAACAATCACAGACTCTGAACGGGCTTTGATTCACGAGTGCAACCACAGTTTCCGCGCCGCCGTCTACGTCATGCTCTATGCCGGCCTGCGTCGTGGTGAAGCCCTCGCGCTCGATATTGACGAAGATGTAGATTTTGAGCATCATGTTATTCATGTTCACCATGCCATTCACTACGAAAGCAACCAGCCTATCCTCGGCGATCCTAAGACCGAAGCAGGTGAGCGTGAAATACCGCTTCTCTCCATTCTGGAAAATGAACTTCGCGGACTACACGGCCTACTTGCCCCTGCTTGCAAAAACGGCGGTCTGATGTCTGAAAGCGCCTTCTCCAGCGCTTGGAATTCGTACCTCGGAACAATCGAACGAAAGCTGAACGGTCACCCTAAGCGTTGGCATCATCGCGGAGCAAAAAATCGAAATCACGACCCTATCCAGCTCCGCGTTGAAGCTCTCATCAAAGCAGGAAAAACAGAAGAGGCCGAAGTCCTTCGCTTGTCCGATTGGAAAACATTCTCTGTTCGCCCCCATGACTTTCGCCACAGCTACTGCACCATGCTTCGCGATGCCGGAACTGATCTCAAGCTCGCAATGAAATGGATGGGTCATGCTGATGAAAAAATGATTCTGAAAATTTATGACCATGTAACGGATTTTCGCACTGAGCAGGCGCTCTCCACTCTCGAAAAAATGACCTCTGGTAGTCAAAATGGTAGTCAAACAGAAAATCGCATCAGAAACTTTCAGCAATATCAGGAAAAACTCTCCTAACCCAGCATCCCTCCGACTCTGAAGGCCACAGGTTCGACTCCTGCCGGGTGCACCAAACGCATATAAATCCGAACCAGATTTTCCAAATCGGAAATGGGTTCGGATTTTTTATTACCTTCCACTACGGTTATTTTGAAAATGGCAGACGGAGGAGGCTTCTTCCAAGTGCCAAGCGAGATCATCCGCCGTAACGAAAAAATTCCGCCAGAGTCTTATACCTGACTCTGACGGAATTTTTCTTATGCGGCCTTTAACTGATTTTTCTGTTCCACGTTCTCCTCATCCTCAACCGTTCGAAGAAAACAGCTTTCTTTTATCCATTCAGACGGCCGTATGCCAATCTCAATTCGTCGGCAATTTTCACGCCGCTCGGCGTTCCGGCGATGCCGCCCAAGCCCGTTTCGCGCAGAGAAACATCCATCTTGTCCCCGACGTCCTTCATGGCCATAATGACCTCGTCCGGCGGCACAGCCGAGCGGATTCCGGCCAGCGCCATATCGGCGCAGCACATGGCGACCATTGCACCGGAGGCATTGCGCTTGATGCACGGCACTTCCACCAGCCCGGCAATCGGGTCGCACACCAGCCCCAGCAGGCTCTTGATCGCCAGCGCGGCCGCGTGGCAGATCGCCTCCGCATCGCCGCCGCCCAAATAGCACAGCGCCGCCGCGGCCATCGCGCTCGCCGTACCGATTTCATATTGGCAGCCGCCCGCCGCGCCGGCAATGGAAGCCTTGGTCGCTACTGCCTGCCCAATCGCGCCCGCGATATACAAGGCGCGCACCATTTCTTCATCGCTAAGACCCATGCGCTTCTGATACGGCAGCAGCACCGCGGGCATGACGCCGCAGCTTCCGGCGGTGGGCGCGGCGACGATGCACTTCATACAGGCGTTGTTTTCCCCCATTTCCAGCGCCTGCGCAATCACCTGCCCCAATTCTTCGCCGCAGATCGTCTTTCCCGCCTTGACGTAGCTGCGCATCTTCGCGCCGTCTCCGCCCGCCATACCGCTGGCCGAACGCAGCGTCGGCGTGTAATTCTGCGCCGAATGTTGAATCGCCGCGTACAAATCTGCCATCTTCTTTTCGGATTCCTCTCGGGTTACGCCCCGTTCCATGCAGTCATCCTCCAAAATGACGTCGTAAATATTTTTATTTTCGCACGCCTTTTCAAGTGCCTCCAGAGATCTGATCGCCACGTTCCCATCCTCCTTTATCGTTCGCCGCCCACCGTAATCACGCGCTTGATGCCCTCAGCCTTGCTCAGGCTCTCCACAATCGCCTTCGAGGCCGGCTTATCCATCTCGATGATCATCACGGCGTTTCCGCCCGGATGGTCGCGATAGACGTGCAGCGTCGCAATATTGATTTTCTCCTTGGCCAGTAGGCTGGTCACGATGCCAACGCGCCCCGGCTGATCCGTATTCTGCACAATCAGGGTCGGCAGATCGCAAGAGAACTTGGCCTGCAATCCGTTGAATTCCGTCACCATGATGCGCCCGCCGCCCAGCGAACAGGCCGTCATCGTCATCTGCTTGCCGCTCTGACCCGTCATTTTGATCGTCGCCGTGTTCGGGTGCTCGGCCGCCCGCTTGGAAAACTCAAAGTGTACGTCCATGCCGTAGCCCTTGGCCCATGCGTAGCTGTCCGCGATGCGTTCGTCGTCCGGCTTATAGCCCAGCAGACCGGCAATCAGCGCGCGATCCGTGCCGTGTCCGCGTCCCGTCGCCGCAAACGAACCAAACAGCGTGATCTCCGCGCTCTTGGGCGTCCCCTCGCCCAAAAGGCGGCGCGCCGCCAACCCGATCCGAACGGCGCCGGCGGTATGCGAGCTGCTCGGCCCGACCATAACCGGCCCCAAAATGTCAAACAGATTCATGCTTGTTCCCCTTTCTTCTGTTTCCTTCCACACTTCAAACATATCGCCGCCAAAGCGAGGGCGAAAATGGCGTACACCGGCGAATACCGCATCGTATAATACACGTCCGTCTCCCCCGGCTTCGTCAGCGGAACGGGGTCAAACGGCAGGCCATTTTCCTCCGCCAGCCCGCGCACGTTGAGCAGGTGAACCACCGGGATATGCCGCGCCGCGTATTCAAAGGTCAGACCTCTGTCCTCGTTGGCGGGGATTGCCGGCGGGTCGAGCACCAGCCCGTTCGGAAACGTCAGCGTGTACGGACTTGTGCCCATGTTGGCGCTTGCGCCGCCCACGTTGACGAAGCAATCCACATCGTCGCCGTAAATCGCCAGCCGCCTCTGAATCGAGGCCGGGATCGTCTCCTCGTCGATCATCGTCAGCCCCGCTTCCCGCGCCAGCGCAAAAATCACCTCGCGCGAATTCGGGTAAATCAGGTTATACCCCTGATCGAAATCGCCGCCCGGCGAAACCGCCAGCATGTCGTATTCAATCAGCCCCGCCTGTCTGGCGACGTCCAGAATCCGCACAATCGGCAGCGCCGTCCGCGTCGCGCCGTACATGGATGCGCCGTAGGACGCAATCACGCGGACATTCAGCCCCATCTCGTTCGCCGCCGCAATCGAGGCAATGCCAAGCCCCGGAAATGAGCCGCTCATGCCGATGCAGACCGTGTCGCCCGGCTGCAGCCCCGCCTCCTGATAGTATTTCACCAGCAGCGCGGCAAAATCGGGCTGCAAAGCCGTTCGTTTGGCCTCCAGCAGCCCCAGCGAGGTCGTCAGCTCCGTCCACTCCGGCCCAATCAGCCCCGTGTCGTTTAGGTCGTCCTTTTCAATCGGGATGTCGTTTTGGCGCACATAATCATAGAGCGCCCGCTCCGCCTCCGCCATCCGCTCGGCGGCCTTGAGCTGTGTCTGCGCGTAAGGCAGCGCCGTCTTCTTCTGCGTCGCCAGCGTCAGAAACACGCCGCACAGCGCCGCCGCCAGCGCGAGCAGCAGGCAGAGCGTCGCGCGCCCCTCCCGCGCGCGGTACGGCTGATATTTCAGCTTGCTCATAGCGCAACCACCACCATGACCAGCAGCCGGACAATCGCCGCCGAGGTCAGAACGCCCAGCAGCGTTTTGAAGACGCCCTGTTTATACATGTCGTTGGCGATCAAGCCGGGCACAACATGGCCGATGATGCGGATATCCTGCGGAATAAGCGCCATGCGCAAGAGCGCCTGCTCGATGATCCAAGCGAAAATCAGGCTCAGCAGCATCGTCACCATGAAACGCCGCCTGCTGTATAAAATGGTCGCCCGCGAAATCAGCAGCACCAGCCCATGGACGATGACGGCCAGCAGAAGCGTCGTCACGATTCGCAGCGGCTCCTCTAGAAACAGGCAGAGATAACCTGCCGAGACCATGCCGCCGGTCAGCAGCCCGAAGCCTTCGTAAAGCCCAAAGCTCAGCACCACGCTGAGCGCAACGGCGATATCATACATTCTGCCGTGCCTCCTCGATCATTTCCTCCAGAAATTGACGGCCTTCTCCCTTGATATTGCCCGCGCAAAGCACATGCCGAACGTTTTGCGCCTGAATCCATTCCTTTGGCCGCTCGACCGCCTGCGCCCGTATGCCCGTTGTGCGCTGCATATACCGGGCGCACGCCTTTTTGTGCTCCCCGATCACGCCGATGCAGACCGGCTTGGCCGCGCTTTGGCGGATGGCCTTCGCGAAAGCCTCCATGCGGTAACCGCGGTCTTTTCGATGATTATATAAAAGCAGAAAGGGCTGCGTATATGCGTTGATAATCGAGCCGAAACTGACCGCGTCGTTCGCCGCAAATGCGTTGCGAATGGAGCAATCGCCTGTTTCCACGCTCGTGTACATGCCGATATCCGGCGAGGTTTTCAAAATGCCCGCATAAGCGGTTTCTCTCTGGATGCCCAGCGCGTCCGTCAGTGCCAGCACCAGCTGAATGTTCTCTTCATAAACGGGGAACGGGCACGAAGCGAACCGTTCCAAATCAATCTCTTCTTTGGGCGCGATCCATTCGCGCGTATACGCGCCAAAGCGCCCGTCGTGCGCAATCACGCGGCTCCCCTCGGGGATGGACTGTGCCAGCGTATGCACCGTCTCTTCTTCCGTCCGCCCAATTTCGTCCGCGTGATCGACATAGGCGTTGGTGATGACGACATACTGCGGCCGAATCAGCTTATCGGCCATCAAAAACTGGTTCTCAATCCGCTGCGCCATACATTCAACGACAATCGCCTGCGCTTTGCCCCTGACGGCCAGACGAACAAACGGGAGCTGTTCCATGATGCTGACCGGGCGGTTTTCCGCGCGATATTCCGTCTCCGTGCCGTCCGGATCAATCCGGCGCGCCTCGGAGCCCGTCGTTTTGGCGTAGGTGCGGATTCCGGCGGCATTCAGCGCCGCGGCGATTGTTCGCGTCACCGTCGTTTTTCCTCTCGTCCCGTTGACGAGAATCCGAATCGGGATTCGCTCCAGCGCACGCCGATGCAGCATATTTTCCGTAACGCCCAGCACAAGCAGCGCGGCCAGCACGGCGATCACAATCGTCATTTACAAAAGCCTCCCATGCGAGAAAAGGAATATCCAAGCGCCCACTTGGGCGCTTGGATGAGGCGAAAAGGGGGAATTATTACTTGGCGGATTCTTCAACCGGCCTGCGCGGCGCGTTGTTGAGGATCTCACTCCACCAGTCGGGATAAGCGGCACGCTTCATATCCACACGGTTGAACATATACGTGCCATAGAGTTCGTCGCCGAGCTCCAGCCAGTAGTTATGCCAGTCAATCGCGTTGTTGTAGGCATACTCGGTCAGCAGCTTCACGGCTTCGTCGCCCTTGCCCGCGTTGGAAAGCGCCGCGGCGGCTTCCTGCATGGCAATAACGGTTTCATACTGCTCGGCCATCTTCGGGTCGCGAGCCGCGTAGATTTCTTCAATCGCGCTGTCGTAGTTCTGCGTCGCGGTCTGCTGCACGTAGGAAGAGACCCACCACGCGGAATCGCGGTCAAACTTGCCATAGCGGCTGCCGGTGCTCAGCTGCGGCGGCAGCTTGGTCATGGTCGCGAACAGCGGAACCATGTAGGAGGAATCCGGGGCGCCCCAGCCGATCCACATCAGCGGCTTGGCTTCCTTGGGCATGTCGGCCTTGATGTTGGCGATGAAGTGATAGGTCGCGCGATACATGTTGATCGGGCGCTCCTTGTTGTACTCGTTCAGCGGGTTGCCATACGGACCGGCTTCCGGAGACAGGGAAACGTCAAATTCGGTGCCCTGATAGTAATCGCTGTTCATCTTGCGAACGTCTTCCACGCTCAGCTTGTTCTCCGGCACGACGAACATCGGATAAACCGCGTTCTGCGGATCAACGTGCGGGTCGAGATTCAGGCTCGGCGCGACGAGGCTCAGCGCGCGCCACTCGCGGCGGATGCAGCCCATGCTGTAATTCGGCGCGTAGATGTTGGCGGGCTGGAACGGAACGCCGCTGTCCTCGCTCCACAGGCCGTTCTCAATCGCGAACGGCTTGAGGGTCTTGGACCAGATGTAGTTCTCGTTATCCTCAAAGTCGATTTCGTTGATGCGGCAGCGGTTCGCGCAGACGAAGAACGCATCGTCCGGCACGCGCACGGCGCACCACAGGTCGCGGCCATAGAATTCCGCAATCCAGACTTCGTTGCCGTCGCAGATGTTGATGCACTCCGGCCAGGCGTTCCAGCCGTATTCATCAACCAGCGCGCCCATGATTTCCACAGCCTCGCGGGCGGTGGTCGCATAGCGCAGCGCCACGTGCTGCGCTTGATAGCAGTCGATGATGCCGTTATTGCCTTCGTTCATCAGGGCGTTCATCTTCTTGCCGTATTCCGTCGTGCTGTCGATGCCGCAGGTCGATTCGCCCATCGCCACGCCGTTTTCGTTGATGATGGAGTAATTCGTGTGCAGATACTGGAAGGTATCCTTCGGCTGGGGCATTTCGCCCATGACCATGCCGCTGCCGTAGTTCTTCGTGTTCGGGTAATCCGACCAGTCGCCCCACGTGTTGCCGTTCATCACGATGTCAGCGGTGATTCCCTCGCCGCCTTCCATCTCCGGGATGATCCACATGCGGAAATCATCGCTCGTCGAGTCGCAGGTGTGCGTCACCATCGTCGAACCGTCCGCAGTCGCGTCCTTGCCGATGCCGTAAACCGTACAGGCCATCGCGCTTGACGTCATCATGGCAGAGGCCAGCGTGAGCGCCAACGCGCCCAGGATTTTCTTGCTCATACGTCAGTCTCCTTTTTTCCTCTTCCTGTTTCTGAAAATTGAAAATGCATTCGTCATACATGTAGAAAAGCCGCTTTGCAAATTGAAAAACCGTATGGGTGGCTTTCTGCCCTCGCCGACACCGTGATCCTGCCGCCCTCCTTATCCGGGCCGCAAAGCTCCTTTTCTCATTCCGTTTCATGTTCACACCATTCTCGGATTGGAAATCGCGGGGCAACGCGGTTCAAATCGAGAATAGCGCTTAGATTTCAAACACCAGCTTGGAATCCGCGGTCTCCGGGTTCTTGAGGAAGTAGCCGCACTTCTTGTCCATCAGGTCGTCGAAGCCGGGCCAGGTAGCCTGCACTTCCTTCTCCGGATCCATGAGCATCATGTTCGCCCAGTTGATGAGTTCCTTCGCGCCTTCGAGATGACGGCCGACGCGGTACTCGATCGGCGTGCCGAAATCGGCGTTGTAATCCACGTAGGTCAGCCCCTTCTTGGAGGCCACGTCGAGGAATTCATCCGAACCGATGGTTTGCAGCTCCTTGGTCATCGGGCCGACGATCCAGTCCGTGAAGGTCTGCGGAGTTTCCATCAGCACGGCCAGCGTATCGCTGAAGTCGCCCCATTCACGATGGGACAGACCGCGCAGGTTCTTCGGGGAGGCTTCACACTTCATATAGAACTTCTCCGCCGACAGGCTCATGGAAGCCATCATCGCGATATCCAGCGCACGGTCGTGCGCCACGTAGGTCTCGACGACCGGATACATGACGGCGGCTTCATGCGCGTCGATGGCGATATCCACGCCCTCGTTGCGGATGATCTCCATGATCGCGTAGCAGACGCGCTCGATGAGCGAACCGTCCGGACGACCCGGATAGCAGCGGTTGACGTTGCGGATATCCTGATACGTCAGCGCCACGTTGGAGGGATAGTGGATGTAGGTGAACGGATCCGGCCAGGAATCCAGCGGGTTCGCCCAGCGGTCGCCGTTCTTGAACTTCACAGTGCCCCAGTCGGTATCCAGCTCGTAGTAGCTCGGGTAAGCGTTGCCGAGCATGCCGGTCGTGGTGCCGCTGCGGTTGGCCTGCGGGATGATAATCACGCGGCCCTTCTGCACGTGGATGTTCTCCAGCAGCGTGTAAGCGGAAAGGCTCGCCGCCGGCTCATACGGATGCGTACCGCCGACGTAAAGCACCGTGCCGCCCTCCACGCCGGAATCGAAGAAGAACACCGGCGTATCGCCGTAGGTGCCTTCCAGATTGGGCAGCCACTCGCTGAGCATGTGGGTTTCCGTCAGCGCGTCGGAGGCGACGACGGTTTCCTTGGAATGTCTGTGGTCGTAAAAATCCACGCCGGCCAGCGCTGCAAACACCAAAGCTCCGGCAAGCGCGACGAGCTTTTTGAGGAGGCTTTTATCCATTTTCATTTCACTTCTCCCCTCACTTGATTTGCAGAACGCGCAGGAGGAACGGGATGAGACAATAGGCATACACGATGTCGTTGACCAATCCCTGATTCTTTTCGCGCTTAAACAGATGCTTCAGCAGAAACAGGAAGGTGATCGCCGCGAAGCCCACATAGATGCAATAAATGATATCCGAAATCAGAACCATGCCCATCCTCCTTTCTTACAGCAGGAACGTAAACGAGTTCGGCCAGATCAGCATCGCCAGCGAAATCAGGCCGAGCACCAGACACGGCGCAAGCACCGTCAGCAGGAAGCTGGTGTACTTGCCATCGTAGCCCGTGGCCTCAATCGCCAGGCGACCCGTGATACGGGACGGCGGCAGGCAGTCGCCGATCGGGAACATCAGGCTCAGCGCGATGGCCGCAATCTTGGGATCATAGCCCATCGAGTTGAACATGAAGATCAGCGGCGCGCCGAAGACGACGGCGCTGCCGTAGTTGAGCGCACCCTGAAGCACCGGGGCGACGAACAGCACGGTCGCGTAAATCAGGTAAACCGGCATGGTGATAAACGTGATGCCGATCAGCCCCTTTACGCCCGTCGCGGACATCGCGTTTTGCAGCATGCCGACGCTCAACACGGTCGCAATCAGCGGGAAAATCTGCTCGAAGGTGTCGTTGATGATCTTCAGATAATCCTTGAAGCTCATCTTCTTCGGGTTGCACAGCGCGGCCACAATCGCGCAGATGATGAACATCAGCGGCAGGCCGAGCACCGGGATGGAGTGCGCCAGGTAGTTCGAAGCGAGGAACAGCGCGATGAGCACCACCAGCGGGGTCACAATGCGCCACGCGCTCATCTTCGGCGCTTCCGGAAGCTGCGCGAGGATTTCCTCCTTGGACTTGGGTTTGCTGCCCCAGCCGAGGAAGATGATCGTAAACAGTGCGCAGACCGCCAGCGGTGCCAGCAGCGGCACGTCGAAACCGACATACGGAATATCGCAGCCGGAAGCGATCATCATCGCCCAGAGGTTGACGGGCGGCGCCGCCGCGCTCATGATGGCGAACATAAAGACGAACGCAGCCGTCTTTTTCTTGGAAAGGCCCATGGCGCTGACCACGGTGGTCACCATCGAGCCGAGAACGAAAATGGAGATGCTGCCCGCGCCGGTCAGCGCGCCGGGGATGATCATCATCACGCCCATGATGGCAAGCAGAATCCACTTGTTGCTCACGCGGGAAACAATTTTCCGCGTCACAACGTCAATCGCGCCCGTCTTGGAATAGATATTCACGAAGATTGACGCGGCGATAAAAAGTAACGCAATATCCAGGTTGACGAAAAGGCCCTCCACCAATACCCGCGGCAGTGAATCCGTCCATCCGAATCCACAACCGAAGCAAACCGCAACCGTCGCTGCAATCGCCAGTGAGATATCCGGCGACTTGAGCAGCAGGCTGCTGATGACAAAGGCGGCAACCATCGCAACAAGGACTATCGTTGTGCTAACGTAAGTCGACATGTGTTGTCGTCCTCCCCTACTTCCTTTTTTGTGCGGCTGTTATTCCTTCACAAACGCCTGCTGAACCAGAGAGATGAAATCCATCGAGGAATCCAGTATGGTCAGCGGGGTGCCGTTTTCTGCCTTGAACGCATCGTAGCGGCCGTCGGTGTTGACGTCGGCGGTGACGATCATCCAAGAGGCATGCGGGCAAACCGCGTCGATGCAGCGCTCGTTGGAGTTGGTCTTGACGTCAGAACGCTTATCCTTTTCGAGCATGACGGCGATCACCGGAATGCCCTTCTCGTTCGCACGGGCGACAACCTCGTCCACGCGGGCGATTTCCTGATCGATGGTGATGCCGGTCGCGCCCAGACCCTTATCGGTCGAGCCGATGACGATGACGATCGCGCTGTAATCGCGGGCGTCCACGTCGGCGGCATAAGGCACGTCCACGTAGTAGAAATCTTCATCCTCCGTCAGCGTGCCGGCGCGGCTGACCAGCAGTCGGCCCATCTTGCCGCCCGGGCCCTGACCCGCGTTGGTAATCATAAACGGCGTGCCGATGGTCAGCGGCTCATCGCCGGAAACCGCGGCGAACGCAAACATCGGAATGGTCATCAGAACGCACATCATCAGAACAAAGCTCAGAATTTTTTTCATTTTTAGAATCCCCTTTCCACAATTTCGCACATCAGGCTGAATAAACGTCCAACGTTTGTGCAGCACATGATCCCTGCTCTTTCACCTCTCCTTTTCTGTTCTCTGCACATTGATGTTATTGTCATTCAGCACATCTTCTGGCCTTATTTTATTCCACATTTCGCCAAAAGTATAGATATCATCTTCTTTGACTGCCATAACAAAAATTTATACTGAGCGGCCTCTTCCCACTGGAAAAACGCGATTCTTTTTGATATAATAGACAAAAGCTTCCCGGAGCATCAGTTATTTTCTACAATCTCCCCTCTATTTTTTGTCAAAATTCGTTTATCCATGTTTTTTCAGAATCATCTTTTTTTCACGTGAATCCTGTCCGTCATTTATGTTGCGCTATCAATTATCCGTATGTTTTATAATTAAATTATGATATGAAAAATAACCGGTTCCTTCACGTGTTCTGAATATCACATTTCCTCATACTGCAAAAAGACTGCGAGGCGCATCCGTTATGATCAGCAATCGGCTTTGGAAAATCCTTGTTACCTTCAAATCCTGTAAAACATTAAGCGCAACGGCGGAGCGGCTGTTCGTCTCTCAGCCCTCCATTTCTTCATCCATGAAGATGCTGGAAAAGGAACTGGGCGTTCAGCTCTTTGACCGCTCCAAAAACAAAATCGTCCTCAACGAGGTCGGCCTGGAGGCCGCGCAGCTCGCCGAGGACTACCTCAAGCGTGAAGATTTTATGGTGCGCCAAATTCAGGAAAAGGCGTGGCAGATGCGGACGTTGACCGTTGCTTCTTACATTTTTAACCTGCGCAAGGATCTGGTCAGCCGTCTGAGCGTCCTCTTCCCCGAAAGAAACATCATCTCCGAGCAGCTTTCCAGCGAGCAGCTGCCGCTGGGGCTTTTGCAGGGGCGGTTTGACTATATCATCACCGAATATGAAATCGACGAGCCGAACGTCTGCTGCGTTCCCTACGTCACCGATAAACTCTGGATCCGCCTCAACAAGAACGACCCGCTCGCGCACAAAAGGAGCATTGACATCAATGACCTGAAAAACGAAAAGATTCTCCTCTGGGCGCAGAGCGGCTTCTGGGCGTCCTATATCCGCAAGCAGTACGGCCAGATCGTCCAGCTCATCACCGTCAGCGGCGAACAAGAGTATTACGACCTGATCGATGCGTTTGATATCCGCGCGTTTATTCTCGATACCACGCTTTCCTCTGCGCCTAACCGCCAGAACCGGCATATTTATGTCCCACTCTCTGATCCCGCCGCACAGAAAACATTCTACTTATGCTGTCAAACAAAAAATGAACGTTACATCCCACAGTTGGTAAAGAAGTAATTTGTTTATCATAAATTTATATGGAGTTGATTCTATTCTATCGCGATAGCGGTCAACCAACGCCTGCAAAACGCTGTCCATCCCCCGCACAACCTCGCGCAGATACGGATACTCATCCAGCACCAAGATCATCGGCTTTTCTTTCGCCGCTTCAAACAGATATATCAGCAACGCTTCCATGCCGTCAAAAGAAGGTTTTGGAAAATGAAACGTATCCGCCAGCAGCACAGACAGACTCTCCGTGTTATTCTGTTCCGTCGTCTGTTTACATTCGAAATAGATGCTCGTTACATCCGTTTCGCGCAGGCTCTGCTTAATCAGCTCGCTTTTGCCGACGCGCCTGCGCCCATAAATCAAGCCAAGCTGCATCCCTTCATACAAAAACAGGCGATGCAAATCCTTGCGCTGCTTTTCCCGTCCGTAGAATTTCATTTACTTGGTCACCTCCGACTCGGTTTAGTCCGAGTTAATTGCATTTTGAAAAGAGAATAGTCACTTTCATAAAGAAGAGACTCACAAGTTCTTTCAATAAATACTATATATTGTCTTATGAACTTCGGGTTCGTTAAGTGTTGAGGCTACCAATAGTATTGAGTGCCCCTGCCAAGTCTTTTTTGGCTCTTCGAACCTTTCCTTGGTATTTTAAAACAGATTTAAGAATATTTTCACATTCATTATCACTTAACACAGCAGTGATTTCAAGTTTTATCCGAGCACGTGACGTTCCGACATAAAATATGAGAACATTATCCCCTTCAAAGGTAGCTTTGTCAACATCCACTAAAATAACAACATCCGCTTCAAGCCCTTTAAATTTCCGACATGTAGTAAACAAGTATTTATTGCGATATTTCCCTTTATTCGCGAAATCGCTCAAGATACTCGTCGCTTCTGTTTTGCATGTCAAAAGAACAATATCTTTATACCCGTCAGCAACGAGATCATCAATTATAGAATCAATCTTTTCTCTTTCATTCTGAACCGAATCACAAAAGTGAATTTTAGCCGGTGTGCCTTTTACTGCACCCTCAAACACTTTTGGTTTACGCTCAGTAATCGGGCGCAAAGAAGTTACGGCAATATTTTCAGTATTTCTGCAATTTCGGTACAGTGTCAATCGGCAATCCAAGTCGCCTATAAATTTAGGCATCTCTCTTGCTTGTATCAACTGTAACCGATCATAAAAGACATAGAATGTTCCGCCTTGACCCGCATCAACTATTATATCGTGGATAAGCTGAATAATATCCGTTTCTTCTATTGCTTCGCTTCCGAAATCCTGCCCTTCATCAATAATAACATGCTTATAAGGAAAGGATCCTGATATATAGTAATCTTCAAGTTTGGCTTTAAGTTCATCATAGTCTGGCTTTACCGTATTGCAGGTTTTGCAGGCAAATCCAGCAATAGTGTAGTAACTAACGAGATCTCTTGCGTAGTTTTCTTCTAAGTATTCTTTCAATTGAGCATTAAAGCACAGAAACAACACCCGTTCTCCGGAAACTGCATGTCTGCGGGCTTTTTCGACCGCAATCATTGTTTTTCCGGTTCCGGCGGCTCCGTTGACCGCAGCTGTCAGCTGTTCATCGAGGAAATCCAAAATTCCGGCTTGCTCATCCAGAAGACGATGAAATACGATTTTCTTCAAATCCGCTTCAAAAGATGCAGATGGGAATACATTGAACTGCGGACAGAATATTTCTCTAACCAATCGTTTGCTTTCGATCTCGCTCAGTTTCGTTTCAATACGACTTGGCAATTGCAGTGTATATATCTTGTCAACAAACTCTTTGGGATTAGACAGTGCTTCTTTGGTCAGAACAAGGGTCTTATCGCCTTCCGATGGTAAAGTCATGTTTTTTAGCCGGTCATTACTCACAGACGGAAACCACACAGCATGAAAAAACTTGCATTTCTCCAGAACAAACGCCATTTTACTGTCGGATAGGTATCTCATCAGTTTGTATTTGTTGGCACTTGCCTGATTAAACGGTCCGCCGTTATGCATCGGAATACCGCTGCCATAAAGCCAACAACCATTTTCATATCTCACTTGACCAGCTTTAGCTTCTAAGCAGATAACACCCTTAGTACGATTAAAAATAACAAAATCCGTTTCGCTTTCACGGAAAGTACCATCTCTTGTATCAGTGATCCTGAAAGAGTGAAATACATAATAATCTTCAGGAAGAAGTGCTAATGCGTCAAATATTAGTCCTTCTTGGCTTGCAGGGTTAAAGTCTCGAGGCTTCTCTGGAATCATTATTGCCATGTCATCATCCCTTTAACGCATCAAGTATTTTTCTGACAGTCACTGTGTCATCAGCGCAATAAATACAGTGAATGTTGTAGTTTCTTGCTGCTTCGTAACAATCCTGATTGTCCGAAGTAAAGAGCGCGACTTGCGACTCTTTCCAAAAAAGGTCACATTTGTACTGTTCTTCATTTCCACCTATTTGGAATATGCAGTCTCTATATGGCTTTTCCTTTTGTAAAAATAAATCGCTGTTGTTTTCCAATTCGGAAAGTAATGCTTTTTCTTTTGCATCGACAGCCCAAGTTTTAAGGTCTTTCCATATTTCGGCATAGACAGAGTCTCTTAAATCTGTCCCTTGATCTTTAATAATTACGTGTGCTCTGCCTTTCGGACTTGCACCAGTGTTGCCTTCGGAAACACCATCGTTCTTCCAAGGGGCAACACCGTGTAATTGCTTGCTATAGAACCCCATCTCACAATTCTCATAAGTACCGACAATAGTTCCTCTATCCAAGAAAATATTGAACTCTTCACAGCTCGTTTCAGGAATCAGAGAACACGAATAGCATGCAGACAAATTGAGCGAATCGCGTCCCTGTCCCATGCTGAGATTACATACAGGATCGTTGGAACAAGTCATTGATTCTTCCATCGCCTTTTTGAATATTCCGGGAAATGCATCAGCACCTCCTTGCCGTACCAAGCCTCCCATAGTACCTTCCGAGTCTCCGCTTGCGGTATAAATGAAGATTCCTGACATTTGCTTTCCGTCGGCAGTTTCGCTGCAATACAAGCGTTCTTTCAATGAAGCGATGCTGTACCCGCACTCAAAACTTAGTTGCTTAATCAGCGCATGTGAAATCGTATGCAACAGAAGAAATTTTGCGGTTATTTTTCTCGGTCTTGACTGTCCTATAAATGACTTCCGATAATTCTCGTTCAGAACATCGACTCTGTGCTGAATTTCCGGGTTATTGGCTTGCCATTTTGAAATTGCATTTTCATCAAATTCGATAAAAATACCTTCACCGCGAACCTCATAAGCAGGATACCAATTCGTATCTTGTTGCTTGACAGGAACAATGTAATCCGAAGAGTTGTCGCCCATGTTAGCCTCAACGGGCTTGAGTCTGGAAAAACCAACAAGGGCCTGAACTTCCCGAACTTTATGTATTAAAGAGATGTTTCTTACAAACGGAATTGCATAATTCGAAATTTCTGTCCCTTCACGGAGAAAGTCTCCGTAGTCATCAGTTAACATCGATACTTCGCCGCTAAGTGCTTCGTATTCTTCTGCTCGGTATTTTACGCTTGTTGTAAAATATTCTTCTTCGCCAGCCGGAACAACCCATTTTCTCTCCAAGATTGGCTGCACCTTTTCTGCTGCTATTCCTTTTTCTATCGCAATTTTCTGTGCATACTCTCCTATTGTCCCCTGAATCAACAACGGCAGTAACTCTTTAGAAACAGCACTATTTCGCTTGTAACCAGCGATAATACCCTTACATTCCGCAAAAGCGCTACTATCCTCGATTTTTTTTGTAATCAGGCTCGAGTACGGCGGGATAACAAGCGAACTCACTGTGATTGGAAAATAAACAGAAGAACTGCCTCTTTGCAATACTTTCGGATATGCCACACATTTATCTTTTGTATGTTTCCACGGATGTCGTCCTGTACAGCGAAAATCGTATTTGCCTTCGTATTTTTGATCAAGTTCCTTCAAAGCGTCCTTGTCAAACGCTCCCTTGAGTGTTGCTTTTGCACCACAAGACTCACAAGAAACAGTAAGTCCTTCAAGTCCTTCAGTAGAGGACGCACTGGTCTTAAATGTCAGGATTGGGTGTGTGCAGATTGGTTTCGCCCCGCCGTATATGTTTTTGCAGTGAACCCATTTAACCCACGGGAAGTCGTCAATGTGCCCACATTCACAGGCAACGATGATACGCGTGACCACAAGATCCTGTCTGCATTTCGAGCATTGCATAAACTTAACCATATCGGGGTCGCTATTGAGTCTTTTTTGTGTCGCCGACTTTTTGTAATCAGAAACCCAATCACTGATTGGCTGAAACCGTCTGCATTTCGGGCAAAAGTACCATTCCGGAAAACGGGCATACGAGATACCTTCACCACAGCGAGGATCATCTTGCCCACCGGGAAGTCCAAAGTAATCAACATGAAGCACTTTTTCAAGACGCTCATCATGTATTTGCACTACCTGCTCCCGCCAATACTCCGGTGCAGCAGTCATCAGAGTTTGATTGGGGAAATCAATCATTGCGCCTACTCCGTATTGTAAAACCGCTTGCGATGCACGAACGGAATGAGTTATTCGGTTCAATGGGACTTTCTTTGCCGATTCCAACTCCATCGATTATTCCTCCTCCCATATCAAAACATTTCCTACAACGGTAGAATCAACATTTCGCATTGATGTCATTGTATCGAATGCAGAATCGTTACGGCTCGTGTTAAAAGGTTTCATCAGTCGCCCTTCGCCATCATCAGGTTCTTTGATTAAGAATCTCTCTCCGTAATAAAAGTGATCTTCATCAAAGTTCTCAGCAAGTTGTTCCCACTTTTCAAACACCGAATCAATTTCAAGTGCAATCTCAGAAGAATCATCAACCATTTCGGTGTTCATTCGTTTAGAAATATCCGATGCACGCTCGATAATGTATTTCTTAAGCTCGGCGATCCGTGCCGCATAGTCTTTGCGGTTAAACTTGGCTGCGCCTTTTTCTGGGCTGAGCTCATCTTCAAGAACACGCACCATCGCAATCATTACAGCGTGAAGGGCACGATCTCTCGCAGGTTTTGAAAAAGGCGTCGCACCTGTCGGCTCGACATGTTTATAAAATGATTCGTGATAAGGTTTGAATTGCTCATAATGCGAACGATCTCTGCTTTTTGAGCCGTCATACAACGCAAAAGCGACACCTGGGAACGAGCGCCCGACTCGGCTCGAAGCCTGAATGTACTCACTGGTTAACTTGGGCTGCCCGACCAAAAGCATAGCATTCAGTCGAGCAACATCTATACCTACGGAAATCATATTCGTAGCCAACAGCACATTCGATGGGTAACGCTTATTTTTGATGTTTTCTCTCGAATAGCAAATCTTTTCGAGTTTGTCCAGTGTTTCGTTTAACTGAGTAGTATTAACTCGGCTTGTCAGTTCATCTGCACGGGCAATCATTCTGGCATCTTTTGCGCCTCCGAGTCGGTACGCAGTCCTTTTGATAAAGTCTTTGACATCGTCGTCCACCAAAGTTGAACACTTACCTAAATCCTTCAAGCTGTTAAAATAAACCGTAAGTGTCCAAAACTTGTCCTTAATGTCATCAGGGAGATTCATTGTATTTATCTCTTGCATCAGTGCCGCAATTGAGCGAACCTCCATCATAGCTTTGGTTTTTCCGGCAGGCATAAGACCGACATATTTCCGACCATATATATTTTGATCGTAGTTGATGATTGACTCTCTCGCAAAGAATGAGTCTTCTGCATCCAGCCCAGGGTGAGGGAACTGACTGACCTCACGATTATACAAAGCTGAGCACTGTTCTTTTGCTCTGCGGATTGTTGCTGTAGATGCAACAATTTTTGCGTGAATGCCATTTCGTGTACATAATGCATCAATTACCGCCTCATACAAACCAACCATTGTACCCAGCGGACCGGAAATCAAATGTAACTCGTCCTGAATAACTAAATCGGGAGTACGATTATCAGTTCCGACAGCAAAAAACGCGCCGATATCCTTTTTCCACGGAATCATTGCAAACTTATCCACCGTGCCGAAAAGAAGCGTCGGCGGGCAGGCGTACAGTTCCTCATCAATAATTTGAATCGGAAGCTTTCCCTGTTGATTAAAGAAACAACTCTCTTGAGGGCAAAACAGTTCAAAATGCCGATTGTTTCTCATGCGGTAACCGAAAGTTCCAATCATTTTTGTTCCGTCTCGATCTTTGACTAATTTGGTTCCGCACCAAGGACATTTCAATACCTGAAATTTGTTGTGCTGCTCCTTCACGTATTGAAGGGTATCCGTTCGAGCATCAGTAAGCTCTTTCAAGTGTTTTTTTGCGTCTGCATTAGTATTAGGGATATGTTCCCGCCCAATCCACAAGCCGATTGTAATTTCGGTATTTCCCAACGGATATTTGCCGTATTGGGGGCGGCGAGACACTGCATCGCTGCGAATATATTCACAAGCACATATAAGCGTAGATGCCCTCGTAAATTGCTGTGCAGCCAGTAACCGCAATGTATAGCGCATAATAACAGTTGTCCCATCCGATTCAGGAAGATGAGCGAGGCGTCTGAAGAATATGGTAAAAGCGGTCAATCCGAGGTACGCCTCTGTTTTTCCGCCGCCGGTAGGAAACCAAATCAAATCCACAATATTTCTGTCACGAGCGGAATCATTTGTAATAGATTCAATGCTCATCAGCAAAAACGCTATCTGAAACAGACGCCAGGTATAGTTATCCCCGGTTATTCCGTTAGGTTCACCGTAATCCAAGGAATCAAGCAATTCTGTAAGGATCTCATCTCCGGGATATCGGTCAATATTTCCTGTATCGGATTGTAGCTTCAGATGCACTCGCTGCATAAACATTGCCCTGTTTGCAAGAGAAAACGCAGTCCAGGCAGCCGAATCTTCATCTAAGACCCGCAGTCCGGCTAACATTCTGCCTTTCGCCTTCAAACAACCGGAAATATTAATGCCGGCAGCAGATTGATAGTGAGCAGGAAGGACTTTCTGCTTTTCGACCAGCATATCTATCCAACAGCCATAGGCATCTACTACGCTCCTGAGTTCCGACAGTTTTTGAGATTTCTCCGTCCTGTCTAAATCTGACAGATGGCGCATAGAAAGAGCTCTCTCTTTAATTCCAAAACTCTTAGGAATAGTAAAATCCATTTGGGGAACTTCTGCTTCCGGGAAAAAGTCATTATATATTTTTCCTTTCCCTTCGGTATCAATTTTCCAGTTAACAGATGTGCCCAGTCCCGTTCCATAAACACGCTTATTCCTGTATTGCAGTTCCAGTGACTGTTCTTCAGAGTCTAGCACATTGAAATCGACCAGAGATGAATACTCACAGAACCTGAACCCGTTCACTTCAGACTCAACCTTAACCACCGGCTGAAACAGGCAGCGGGTTCCGTTGGATTTCTCCTCGTCGTCATTTACAAGCATGATTGTAACCGAATATACATGCTCATTAATTTTTCTTTTCAATGCTGTAATTTTAGCGTTTGTTTCATCAAGGTGCTTATTATCATCCACATAATCACCTGATGAAAAATCAACAACAACTTCTACATTATGCGGAACTCGTACATATCCTCCTTTTAATTGGTCGCAAAGCTTATACATTGCAGGAAAAATTCCATACTCTTCTCCGTCAAGAAGATCCCGTTCGTATAGATCATGAACGGTTTTTCTATTTAAGCCAGTACAGAGTTTCAGGCACTTTTCTTCGCTGTCGTAAACCACATATGAGGACAGCTGGGTTGGTACTGAGTATTTCTCTGGAGAATCCGGATGAAAGGGTATCCTGCAATCGGACATCCCGGCTTTTCTGTAGGTTGCAAAAGTAACTTCACACTTCAACACTTGCGGATTAGATGAAGCAAGAAAAGTAAAACCAAGTGAAGACGGCATATTCTGCGCAGCTAAGCTGATTTCCTCGTCCAGGTTTTCTTCCTCCGTTGGGGTTACCGGCTCTGTTTTCTCCTTTTCATTATCTGCAATTTCTTCCTCTTCGTCGGAGAAATCTTCCGACGGCTCACTGGACTCTTCCACTCGTGAAGGGTCGTTATTGTCTGCGTTTAATTTGTTGTTCTTTGGGAAAAGTATCCCTATGGAGTAACGCACATCCGGGGAATTTGTTATCAGCTCATGCTCTGCGTCAGGAATTGATATTTCCGATCCCGGACCAAGCAATTCTGCCTTTACCCGAGCAATATACTCATCCCGAGCCGACAGATACTCGTTAATAGAGCTCATATAGCATATCCTCCTATTGGTCAATAGTAATTGGGCGATTTGTTGTGTTTATCGGAACCTCATCATTCACAAAAGTAATAGTTTCAATTTGTAACGTAACAGCGGCATCTTTAATTCGATTGGCAATAGCTTCTGTCATTGTTCCTATAACATCGCTCTTCCCGGTAACTTCACCCAAAATTGCCTGACCGATTACTCTCAAAATTTGGCGACGAAGCTTATATATTTGTCCTCCTGCATCAAAGCAGACTTCTGCGCCGTCAAATAACCCATCGTTTCCCGCAATTAAAGCAATCTGCTGAATAGAATCGAGCCTTTGAGGACGTACTGTATGAGATTCTTCATCCAGCCATCCCCGAATCGTTATTTCCTGGACGCTCACTCCGTTTGAAATCATCTCATCAGCAATCTCCTTTGCACTGCTCCCGGTTCGTTTCATATAGTCAATCAGCGTTTTCTTCCATTCACGGGATTTGTAATAGGCATTTTCAATTTCGGGAGAAACAAGTTTGTTGCTAATCATATCCCGAAGGATCTCTTCAACAATATCCCTCGTTTTAGATGTGCTCCGCGTAAATACAACAACATCGCCTTCTGACAGATCTGACGCAACAACTTCTTTAACCGAATTATCCGTTTCGTCCAAAACATAAGCTTTATAATTCTTAGTGAAGAAAGCAATCTCGTCGGAATCGAATTTTGCTACAGCAACAATATCGGCCATGCTTTTTCCGTCGCCACCGGAAAAACTGCTCCGAATTGCCTTGATCGGAGCCGAACTGATATAGTTCATAATCTCTGTATCGATATTATCTACTTCATTCAGTTCTTCTTCATCAATCCCCAACGGATCTTCTTCGTATTCATTATTGGTTAGGATTGTAGACCGTTTGTTAAGCAAGTGTTCTGCCGCTTTCGCATCGCGAACTTGCTTCTTATATCGATATTTTTCACATTCGTAAAGCAGCAAGTTAATATTCTGTGATGAGCGGCAACGAAGCGCATCAAATCGTCTTCCTGAAATATTACCGACAACAATAACCGCACTGTACAATTGCGTATTGTCGAATCGGTTCGCTGTCATCGTGCATATATTTTCCACATTACTTATATTGCGTAAGTTCAGAAGACGATCTATCGCAATACCAAAATAAGCTTTTGGAACAACAACCGCAATTTTACCCGATTGCGCTTCAACAGCTTTTAAAAATGCTGCCTCTTTAGGGGTACTATCGTAAAGTTCTAAGTAAGCATCTTCTAAAATACTAACTACGGATGTTACCGATTCTCCAAGAAAATCAGGAAAACTCTTCGCAGTTTCTTCAAGTCGACGTAATCGAAGTTCCGGTTTCTCGACGCTATCTATCATTCTGCTTTCAATCAGTTTTTCCAACAAGCCAATCGAAAAAACGGAAGTTACGAATAAATTCATCAACGAATAGGATTGCACGATGAAATCATCTTTTTGATCAGAAGCGTACTCTGAGGACTTTAACGTATACATCGCCTTTTTGAATACCTTGTACTTTTCCCAATTAAAAAATCCGGCAATAACATTTGCAGTAACTTTCTTATCAATGATTGCACCTATCTGTTCATTCATTTGTTCCGTGTATGGATTGCACACTACCGGAGGATAACTGTTTGACAGCAAGAAGTCTTTTGTGCAGGCAAACAAACTTGCTTCTTCATAATTTGCAATCAAATTTTCGGAGATTTCAGAATCAAGCTGCATACACAGATAAACATATTGAATAGATTGGCGATCAATCAATTCAGGAAATTCGGTTTCACCGCGACGGTAAGAGTCTTCACCAAAGACGATAAGCCCAATATGCTTATTACCGCCTCTTCTAAGTAACAGTTTTCTTGCGACAGAAACTTTTCCTGTAATCTTAATTACCGGTTCATTTTTCGATGGATTAACGCCATATTGGTATTCTTGATTGCTTTCCGTGTAATAGGACACCGGCACCAAATCGGTCAGTTTAATATCTGTACCATTGAATCTGAATGATACGCTCCCGACAAGCTTGTTTGCCTCCTCACGAGACATTACAATTACCGTAGAAGTATCAATAGTTCGAGGGATTTCCGTTTCCTTCATTTCCAAGACATATCTGAAAAAATCATATCTCTTTCCGCTTTCACGTCGAAGTCCCCTGCTATCCATAGATTTTGATGGTCCAAAGTATGGAACAATCTTTGTCCAGCTTGATTTAGGCAAATAGCTTCGCCCGCTTTTATCGCTGTGCAACACAATATACTTACCAAGAGTCGGTTGAGGAGTTTCCCCTATAGAATTTACAAATCCCTTGAAAACCCACTTTGACGGTTTGCTCTTTCCCCTACTACCGTCATAGCATAATACCATGTCGTCAGCCTGAAGTGAGGAAATAATGTCATTAGCGTTTGTTTCGTTGTACAACACATCAGAGATTGCTGCGTATGCCAAAAGAATTGCATCAAAACAGATTGAGCCCGTATGCAACACAATTCCGACATTATGCCGCTTATCCTCAATCGTAGATGAAACAAAGTCGGAAAATGTCTTAATAAGCAGTTCTTTAGAAACAACATTACCGTCAATACAAACATCACATTTCCTGATAATTTTGCTCATTGTGTTCTGAATCGAATCCATTTAGATGCACTTCCTTTCATTTGCTAAAGGACAGCAGATCTGTAAATTGATATGTGCCGTCATTTTCGTGATGGACACATCCAACCTGAACCAATTGCGTTATAATTTGTGACGCCCGTACTGCAGACATATTCAGATACGAAGCCAATTCCTTCACTCTGAAGCGGTTAGATTTATAATGATATACAATATCAAAATAACGATTTAAGGTTTCCTTTCGCAGATGGCAAGAGAGTTCTTTATTTATTTGGCTGCAAAGCAAAAATTCATTTCCATACATGCTGAATATTCGCTTTTCAACGTCCGAAAAATCATTATACATTATTTTACAGCAGTGTTTAATAAAAATGGCATATTCTTCAATAACGGGAATAGTAACCGAGTTGCCAAATTGCTTGAATTTCTGCGCATTGGGAATGCCTTCCGGGAATGCGAAATGGTCAATGCCCTTTTCATCGACAAAGGCATATCCAATAAATCCTTGCAAACGCCCCCATTCATTTGGTGTCATCGTTCGGATAAATTTATCATTTATCGGAGAATACTTACCCTTTATGCTTGCTCCTGCACAAGAAGCACCATTGATTGGATCGTATATTAGATTTCGTTCTCGTCCAGAACCACCAGTTGCAAGCAGCGTATTAGCAATTGGTTTTTCAATATCCGGCGCATTTACAATGCGATATCCAAAGCCATATCCCTTATTATGCTGAGTAACAATATGCCTTTCCAATGTTTTCAGATATCCTGATGAAAGAAAGAAATGCGAATCAACCTTTTTATCCAGTACATCTTCAAGGCTTTCAAAAACGGGATTTCTTGCTCTTTGGGTTGGTGCTTCAATCGGTAAAAGATTTATGTGTTGTCCGAAATATGCTCGACTGAATGCAACAATGTATACGCGAGGTCTGTTTTGTGGAATGCCGAAATCTCTGGAATTCCGTAAAAAAGCTGAACGCTCATATTGCGGTTTTCCTTCCATATCATGTGTCACACCCACTATGTGATAATCAAGCTGCCGATCAAGAGTATCAACAATAGTTTTAAAAGTCGCCTTCCTATCATGTGAGAGAAGATTTTGAACATTTTCTAAGAAAATAACTTTGGGGCGAGTCATTTTAACGATTTTTGCAATATCAAAAAAAATAGTGCCTTTCGTTTTATCCTCAAACCCCTGTTGCAAACCAACGCTACTAAATGTCTGGCATGGAAATCCTGCCATCAACACATCATAATGGAGCATTTGAATCTTTTTTTTAAATTCTTTGCTTGTTATGTCATTACGCGGATTGTCGCAAAACAAGTACTCATATGTTCTACAAGCCATCTCATCAATCTCCGCTGAAATGACATTCTCGTAATCTCCAGCCAATTCAAATCCTTTTCGTATACCACCTATACCTGCACATAGGTCAATTGTTTTCAACTTCATCTATCTCTCTCCTTGAGAGCTTCGACGATTAAATCCGCGCAAGCTTCTACATTCTTTTTTATTTCTTTCCCCCAAAATCGTAAGACCTTCCATCCATTTGCCTCCAGTGCATCATTAACCTTTTTATCTCTTTCAATATTCTTCTCTATCTTTGGAATCCAAAATTCTCGATGGCTTTTTATGTCATTCTGTTTTACATTCCAATTGTATCCATGCCAAAACTCACTGTCGCAAAAAACTGCAATCTTTTTTCTTTTAAAAGCAATGTCAGGCTTTCCAATCACATCTTTAACATTTTTTCTGTATCGGATTCCTCTGGACCAAAGTTCTTTTCGCAGAATGACTTCAATTTGAGTATCCTTACACTTTATAGCCTGCATATTCTTGCGTCTTTGTTCTGCTGTATGTGTATCCATTACAACAACTCCTATTCTTATCGTATATTATCCGGGATTCACGATACCTTTTTATTACATTTTTATATGTAAAAAAATACTTTTCAATCGTCCGCAAAAGCATCACTTTTCGTCTTTTCAAATAACAATCGTCACGCAAATGTTTTAAACCCATTCAAATGCAATCATTCTTTTCCACAAAGACCCATCAGAGCAAAAACAACCAGTAATTTTAATACATTATAGCACAAATCGCACAAACCGCCAATCAAAAACATGTATACTCATTCGAGAGAGGAGCGATTGTTAAACATAATTGAATCCATCTTTTCTTCTTCCAACCAGAAAGCAGATAACTCTATTATCTTCATTCTTCCTTCCTACCTTTTCCTTCCCCTCATCCTCTTTTTCGGCAGCTGCTCCTTCCTCAATTCCGACTGCATCAGCACCTCTTTGAACGAGCGTTGCTGCACTTCCGTCAGTTTATTCCACTTGATTTTCCATTTCGCCATCAGCATGGCTATCGTTCGGTCAATCCAGATTTCATCATCGGGGACATTCTGTTCTTTCTGTTCACGGACAATGTCCGCTTCCCGAATCAGCTGCTGAACGTATTTCTCGATTTCTTCGAGTTGCCGGCTTCCCTCGCTTCTTTCAGCGTACTTGTCCCGCAGGAAACGCAGGATCGGGCGCAGGTCGTTTTTGATTTTCATCTCAAAATACTCGTCCTCGTCAATCTGCGCTTCTTTGAACGTCAAGATCTGTGCATTTGAATCCTCACCGATGTTCGTCTCCTTGATAATTTTCATGCGGACGGCTTCAAACAGCATATCAATCGCCCGAATCGCGTTTCTCGCTTCACCGTCTACCATGATTTCCATATCCATCAGTAATTTCGGAAAATCCGGATGCGTCGCCATTTCGCAAAGCAATCAGTTGTTGATTTTTCCGCTTTTGAGCAGCTTTGCCATCTCGCTGCTGATGTTCAAATCATGGATATCTCCCTGCATCGGGTTTTCGAGTGCTGACAGCCCCAGCAGATAATCCGTCGAAACGCCATAGAATTTCGCCAACGTGACCAGTGCAAATTGGCTGACCTCTTTGCTTTCGTTCGTCTCATAATTGCTCAACGCCGAGCGTGAAAGCCCTGTTTGTTCCGCCAATTCGTCCAGCGTAAGCCCGCGTCTGCCCCGCAGCATCTTTAATTTTTCAGAAATCGGTATCGTCTCAAGCATCGCTTTTTCTCCCCATCGTTTTTTCACATTTTTCAATTTGGATAACCGCTTCAAGAGCGTGGATTTTTTGCGATTTTGCGAATTTATCCATCGTTTAGGAATCATCTGTTATTTTTCTTGTTTTTGTGATATGATCTGCTCGTCGATCGACAGAACCCGACGGAACGGAAGGGCGCACTTCTATACATCCTTCGGATGTATCTTCGTGCTTTACGCTCGGTTTCCCTCTTTGCCCTACACTCGCAATGCAAGAGACTTTGCGCAGCGTTGCTGCGTCCAAGAGGGCTGCCCCCTCTTGCGGCGCTCTGCGCCTATCCCCCGCGTACTTTGCATCAGCCACGATCTGCAAGCAGATCCCGTCTGCCGCAAAGTTTTTGAATCCTTCCGCAGCCGTTTTTCTCATTCGTTTTTTCAGAAAGGAATCCACACGCCATGAACAAAACGCCATCTTCCTACATCGAACCGAATCAAAAGCTGCGTAATCTTGAGCAGGAAAAAGCGCAAGCCGAGCATCGCAGCCAGCGTCTCCAAAACCGCGAACGCTATCTAAGCGAAGGCGCACGGAAAAAGCGTACCCATCATCTTTGCAACATGGGCGGCGCGATTGAAGCCCTCTGCCCGCAGATTGCCGCATTGAATAAATCCGACTTTTACCGCGTCATGGAGCGCATCTTTGCGCTCTCCGCAGTACAGGACATTCTCCTGGATATGACGCTCGAAGATGATGAGGATGATATCGAAAACATCCGCTTTGCATTCGCCGCCGAAAACCAAATTGCGCATGATCCGCGTGGTATTCCATCGTTTGAACAAAGCTGATGGCACTGTATCATTTCTCCGTTTCTCAAATCAAGCGAAGCGCAGGACAGAGTGCCCTTGCCGCCGCAGCATATCGCGCGGGTGAACGCCTGTACAGCGAATATTACGACGAAATCAGCGACTACACACGCAAGGGCGGCGTTCTCCATACGGAAATTCTGTTGCCCGCTCATGCCCCGGAGTGCTTCTGTGACCGAGCAACGCTCTGGAACGCCGTAGAAGCCGCTGAACGCCATCCCAAAGCGCAGCTCGCATACAGTTTTGACATCGCGCTGCAAAACGAACTTTCACTGAACGAGAATATCGAGCTGGCTCGCGCTTTCGTGCAAAAGGAATTTGTGGATCGCGGAATGATCGCCGACCTTGCCATTCATTCTCCCGACAAGGCCGACGGCATTCCCAATCCCCACATGCACGTCATGACCACCATGCGTCCATTGAATCCTGACGGCAGCTTTGAGCCCAAGCAGCGCCGCGAATATGTGCTGGATGCCAGCGGAAACCGCATACGCGGTTCAGACGGCCGCTGCCGTTTCAATGCCGTCCATACCACTGATTGGCATTCTCCCGAAAGACTCGAATCGTGGCGCACCGCATGGTGCAACGCCGTCAATGCCAAGTTTGAAGAAAAGGGAATTCCTTCGCGCATCGACCACCGTTCTTATGCGCGGCAAAGCGTCGAACAAATTCCAACCGTTCACGAAGGTCCCAACGTTCGCAAGCTGGAGCAGAAGGGCATCCGCACAGAAAAAGGCGAGTTGAACCGCTGGATTCGCTCCACAAACAGGCTGACACGCGCGTTAAAGGCACAGATCGAGAAGCTGACCGAATGGATCAACGCTCTCCGCTCTGAGCCGGAAGCCTCTAAAACGCCCACGCTTTGGGAATTGGTCAGCGAAGCACAGCAGCGGCGCTATGCTCAGGCATGGAGCCAAAAAGGAAAAGTCCGCGACCTCAAGCAATTTGCCGAAACCGTCAATTTTCTGCAAGCCCATCAGATTTTCACCCTTGAAGACCTTTCCGCCCGGCTCTCCCAAACCCGTTCTGCCTTAGGAGGTTCCCATGCCCGACTCCGTTCCCATGATCCGCATGAGCGACGTACAACAAACCGCCGTTCACTGGCTCTGGTATCCATACATTCCCTTCGGCAAGCTGACCATCCTGCAAGGCAATCCCGGCGAGGGCAAGACCTATTTCGCCATGTATCTCGCAGCCGCCTGCACCAACCGTCAACAGCTTCCAAACGGTGAGCTGCTTGAACCCTTCAATGTGATCTATCAGACGGCAGAAGACGGTCTCGGCGATACCGTCAAGCCCCGCTTAGTCGAAGCAGGCGCCGACCTTGACCGCGTGTTGGTCATTGACGACCGCGAATCCATGCTCACCTTGACAGACAACCGCATTGAGCGTGCCATTCGCGAGAATCAAGCCAAGCTGTTGATTATCGATCCGATTCAGGCGTTTCTGGGCGCTCAGGTCGATATGAACCGCGCCAACGAAGTGCGCCCGATCTTCCGCGCACTGGGTGAAATTGCCGAAGCCTACGACTGCGCTATTTTGATGATCGGTCATCTCAACAAAGCGTCCGGCTCACAAAGCACCTATCGCGGGCTTGGTTCCATCGACATGACTGCCGCCGTGCGCAGTCTCCTGTTCATCGGCAAGGTCAGGGACGACCCCACCACGCGGGTGCTGACGCATGAGAAAAGCTCGCTGGCACCTCCGGGCAAGTCATTGGCTTTCTCGCTCGGCGATGCGGACGGTTTTCGCTGGCTCGGCGAATATCAGCTCACCGCCGACGAGCTGCTTTCCGGCTCGGAACACACGCCCACAAAGGTTGAACGTGCCGAAAAGCTCATTCTCTCCCTGCTTGAAAACGGGCGCGTCTGTCCCAGCAGCGTCATCGACAAAGCCGCACAGGAGCAGGGCATTTCCCCGCGTACCGTCCGTTCCGCCAAACGAAACCTCGCATCCAAGCTGTACGTCGTCCGCGACGGAACACAGTGGATGGTGAGTCTGCTCTCTTAGCCCTTTTCCTCAAGTGGCAAAGCGGCTCTAAGCCCTTTTAGCCTGCCACTTCGCCACTTGAATTGTTTTTCTCTATGAAAGGAGTCCCATGACAACGATTCAGGGCTTCACGCCGCCCCCAAACCATGCTACAATGGGCGTGGAATCCACGATCCTTGACAACCTCACACCTGCCCCGTCAGACATGTCTGGACAAGGAGAACCGGATATGTCTGCAAAACTCAAACAACGAGCGGTCATCAACGGGAAGGTCTTCTGGCTGACCGGCTCAACGCAACAGGAACTCTTTCAATCGTATCTGTCCCACGCCATCACGGAGGGCGTTGTCGTTCCGCCGGATGAAAACGGGCGGCATCGCAAAGACGGATTGAGTACGCGCTTTTCGGATATTGCCGAGCGCTGGTTTACGCTCTACAAAGTCGGCAAGGTTCGCGAAACCACGCTAACCGGCTATGAAAGCTATCTCAAACGCCACGTTCTGCCGTATTTCGGCGAAATGGATGTGCGGGATATCTCCATCGACGACGTGCAGCTCTTTCTCAACAGCAAAGAATCCCTCTCCAAAAAGACGATTGACGAAATCTGGCTGGTCGTCCGCATGGTGCTTGACGTCGCCTTTGAAGATGGGCTGATTCCCAGCAATCCGTCCAAATCCAAGCGGCTGCGCAACCCCTCCAAGAAAAAGAGCACACGTCTCCCGCTGACCACAAAGGAAGCCGAAGACATCGAGGCGCATTTGCCGGATATACCCAAGCTGCTTGACCGCCGCTATGTGGCGCTGCTGCTCTACTGCCCGGCACGCAGCGAGGATATCCGCGGCATCCGCATGAAGGACATTGATCCGCATAAAATGCTGATCCGTATCGAGCGCAGCGTCACCTATGCCAAAGCGAAAACCATCATCGGCGATCCGAAAACGGAAGCGGGCTTTCGCCACATGCTGATGCTTCCCAAGCTGTGGGACGTTCTCGCGCTCACGCCAGAGGAAATGCACGATCCCGACGCTTATCTGCTGCACATGCGCGATGATACGCATCAGCCGCTCACCTTTCAGGCAAATCGCCGCCTGTGGGAGCGCGTTTGCGCAGCAATCAACGTCTACGGCAAAACGCCGCATTGCTTCCGTCATACCTTCGCCACACGCGCCTATCGCGCAGGCGTATCGGAAAAAACGCTGCAAAGCATGGGCGGCTGGGCAGATTTGAAAACCATGCAGAATGTGTACATCCACACGCAGGAAGAAGACTTGGAAAATGCCCGCAGGCTGCTGACCCTTCTTTAACCGTTTGTGGCACGGCATGTGACTGCGCAAAGCCTCCAAAAACTCAATCCATACAAGGATTAAACGGTTGTTATTTTATTGAAGATGTGACAAAAAAAGTGCCGAAATCCCAAAATTTCGGCGCTTTGACATGAATAAGACAATCTTATGGTAAAACTGCATAAAAAAACTCCAGTCAAGTGAGCACCTTGACTGGAATCTCTGGTAGCGGCAATGTGATTCGAACACATGACACTTCGGGTATGAAAAATCAAAATTGGAAATAAAAGGCATGGATGACGGGGTAGATGTGAGACGGTTGAGGGTGGAAGATTTGTGTGGATTAAACACATCTATGAATACAGTAAACTCACAGAAATTTCAACTGTTTAGAAATCCAGAATCGTTCAAAACGAAGTTTGCACCCGCGAAAAACACTTATCATTTAATACCAAAAAGCAATGTGCAAAAAATGCACTTTGCTTTTTCTTTTTGCATGGCTTTATTCATACAATTTTTCAAGCGAAATCAACTCCACCCCTTCTTCTGCCTGCGCATCGAATCCACTCCGTGAGATAAACGCATATCGATAGCAGTTCATCCCCGTCCGCCTGACCTGCTCGATTTCCTGCTGAATCATGCTCTGTGTAAGCGGTTCGCTGCGGAATTTCGCCTCATAAAAGACGTAACCATTCGGGTCTTCGGTTACAATATCGAACTCGCCGTTCGTCCGCGTCTGCGGATCATCGTAATAGTATTTTCCAATCCGATCAAACGCAATCGGGAGCTTTCCCGCACGATTTTGGCGAATCAAATACTGCCTGCAAATTTCCTCAAACTGGCGCGACACATACTGCTTTTCAAAATCATCCCTGATATACCGGTCATAAAACACATCGGAATCCATTACATTCATCTGCGAGGAATAGCGAAACACATACCGATAGTAAAACAGCGAAAGATTATCCGTAATGATATACCCTGCTTTGCGCTTGTTGTTCACATCGTTAATCGGTGCTTCCTTCTTGACAACCTCCATGCGAATGAGCTTTTCCAGCACATCCGCCAACGCTGGGCTGCTGGAAACATGGGACTGCGAGAGTAAATCGCTGTACTTCGAGAATCCCCGTGCCAGTGCTTCAAACACCTCGTTCGCATTGTTGATTTTGGAAATTTCCGATTTAAGGTACATCGAAACTTCATTTTCCAGTCGGGCGTCCGGCGAAGCAATCAACTCGATGATGTTCTCCCGAACCGAAAGCTGCGAATTGATGAGCCTGTTGTAATACGGAATCCCGCCGAACACGCTGTACAGCCTGACCTTATCCTCGTCAGAAAAAGTCGGGTAAAACAATGCTGATTCGTAATAATCCATCGGCTTCAAATCAATCGTTCGATCCACGCGCCCATACAGCGGATTCTCCCGAAGTAAAAGGGATTTCATGACATCTACATACGAGCCGCACAGGATGAGCTTCAGCCCCGATGTATCGCGATAGCGGTCAACCAACGCCTGCAAAACGCTGTCCATCCCCTGCACAACTTCGCGCAAGTACGGATACTCATCCAGCACCAAGATCATCGGCTTTTCTTTCGCCGCTTCAAACAGATATATCAGCAACGCTTCCATGCCGTCAAAAGAAGGTTTTGGAAAATGAAACGTATCCGCCAGCAGCACAGACAGACTCTCCGTGTTATTCTGTTCCGTCGTCTGTTTACATTCGAAATAGATGCTCGTTACATCCGTTTCGCGCAGGCTCTGCTTAATCAGCTCGCTTTTGCCGACGCGCCTGCGCCCATAAATCAAGCCAAGCTGCATCCCTTCATACAAAAACAGGCGATGCAAATCCTTGCGCTGCTTTTCCCGTCCGTAGAATTTCATTTACTTGGTCACCTCCGACTCGGTTTAGTCCGAGTTAATTGCATTTTGAAAAGAGAATAGTCACTTTCATAAAGAAGAGACTCACAAGTTCTTTCAATAAATACTATATATTGTCTTATGAACTTCGGGTTCGTTAAGTGTTGAGGCTACCAATAGTATTGAGTGCCCCTGCCAAGTCTTTTTTGGCTCTTCGAACCTTTCCTTGGTATTTTAAAACAGATTTAAGAATATTTTCACATTCATTATCACTTAACACAGCAGTGATTTCAAGTTTTATCCGAGCACGTGACGTTCCGACATAAAATATGAGAACATTATCCCCTTCAAAGGTAGCTTTGTCAACATCCACTAAAATAACAACATCCGCTTCAAGCCCTTTAAATTTCCGACATGTAGTAAACAAGTATTTATTGCGATATTTCCCTTTATTCGCGAAATCGCTCAAGATACTCGTCGCTTCTGTTTTGCATGTCAAAAGAACAATATCTTTATACCCGTCAGCAACGAGATCATCAATTATAGAATCAATCTTTTCTCTTTCATTCTGAACCGAATCACAAAAGTGAATTTTAGCCGGTGTGCCTTTTACTGCACCCTCAAACACTTTTGGTTTACGCTCAGTAATCGGGCGCAAAGAAGTTACGGCAATATTTTCAGTATTTCTGCAATTTCGGTACAGTGTCAATCGGCAATCCAAGTCGCCTATAAATTTAGGCATCTCTCTTGCTTGTATCAACTGTAACCGATCATAAAAGACATAGAATGTTCCGCCTTGACCCGCATCAACTATTATATCGTGGATAAGCTGAATAATATCCGTTTCTTCTATTGCTTCGCTTCCGAAATCCTGCCCTTCATCAATAATAACATGCTTATAAGGAAAGGATCCTGATATATAGTAATCTTCAAGTTTGGCTTTAAGTTCATCATAGTCTGGCTTTACCGTATTGCAGGTTTTGCAGGCAAATCCAGCAATAGTGTAGTAACTAACGAGATCTCTTGCGTAGTTTTCTTCTAAGTATTCTTTCAATTGAGCATTAAAGCACAGAAACAACACCCGTTCTCCGGAAACTGCATGTCTGCGGGCTTTTTCGACCGCAATCATTGTTTTTCCGGTTCCGGCGGCTCCGTTGACCGCAGCTGTCAGCTGTTCATCGAGGAAATCCAAAATTCCGGCTTGCTCATCCAGAAGACGATGAAATACGATTTTCTTCAAATCCGCTTCAAAAGATGCAGATGGGAATACATTGAACTGCGGACAGAATATTTCTCTAACCAATCGTTTGCTTTCGATCTCGCTCAGTTTCGTTTCAATACGACTTGGCAATTGCAGTGTATATATCTTGTCAACAAACTCTTTGGGATTAGACAGTGCTTCTTTGGTCAGAACAAGGGTCTTATCGCCTTCCGATGGTAAAGTCATGTTTTTTAGCCGGTCATTACTCACAGACGGAAACCACACAGCATGAAAAAACTTGCATTTCTCCAGAACAAACGCCATTTTACTGTCGGATAGGTATCTCATCAGTTTGTATTTGTTGGCACTTGCCTGATTAAACGGTCCGCCGTTATGCATCGGAATACCGCTGCCATAAAGCCAACAACCATTTTCATATCTCACTTGACCAGCTTTAGCTTCTAAGCAGATAACACCCTTAGTACGATTAAAAATAACAAAATCCGTTTCGCTTTCACGGAAAGTACCATCTCTTGTATCAGTGATCCTGAAAGAGTGAAATACATAATAATCTTCAGGAAGAAGTGCTAATGCGTCAAATATTAGTCCTTCTTGGCTTGCAGGGTTAAAGTCTCGAGGCTTCTCTGGAATCATTATTGCCATGTCATCATCCCTTTAACGCATCAAGTATTTTTCTGACAGTCACTGTGTCATCAGCGCAATAAATACAGTGAATGTTGTAGTTTCTTGCTGCTTCGTAACAATCCTGATTGTCCGAAGTAAAGAGCGCGACTTGCGACTCTTTCCAAAAAAGGTCACATTTGTACTGTTCTTCATTTCCACCTATTTGGAATATGCAGTCTCTATATGGCTTTTCCTTTTGTAAAAATAAATCGCTGTTGTTTTCCAATTCGGAAAGTAATGCTTTTTCTTTTGCATCGACAGCCCAAGTTTTAAGGTCTTTCCATATTTCGGCATAGACAGAGTCTCTTAAATCTGTCCCTTGATCTTTAATAATTACGTGTGCTCTGCCTTTCGGACTTGCACCAGTGTTGCCTTCGGAAACACCATCGTTCTTCCAAGGGGCAACACCGTGTAATTGCTTGCTATAGAACCCCATCTCACAATTCTCATAAGTACCGACAATAGTTCCTCTATCCAAGAAAATATTGAACTCTTCACAGCTCGTTTCAGGAATCAGAGAACACGAATAGCATGCAGACAAATTGAGCGAATCGCGTCCCTGTCCCATGCTGAGATTACATACAGGATCGTTGGAACAAGTCATTGATTCTTCCATCGCCTTTTTGAATATTCCGGGAAATGCATCAGCACCTCCTTGCCGTACCAAGCCTCCCATAGTACCTTCCGAGTCTCCGCTTGCGGTATAAATGAAGATTCCTGACATTTGCTTTCCGTCGGCAGTTTCGCTGCAATACAAGCGTTCTTTCAATGAAGCGATGCTGTACCCGCACTCAAAACTTAGTTGCTTAATCAGCGCATGTGAAATCGTATGCAACAGAAGAAATTTTGCGGTTATTTTTCTCGGTCTTGACTGTCCTATAAATGACTTCCGATAATTCTCGTTCAGAACATCGACTCTGTGCTGAATTTCCGGGTTATTGGCTTGCCATTTTGAAATTGCATTTTCATCAAATTCGATAAAAATACCTTCACCGCGAACCTCATAAGCAGGATACCAATTCGTATCTTGTTGCTTGACAGGAACAATGTAATCCGAAGAGTTGTCGCCCATGTTAGCCTCAACGGGCTTGAGTCTGGAAAAACCAACAAGGGCCTGAACTTCCCGAACTTTATGTATTAAAGAGATGTTTCTTACAAACGGAATTGCATAATTCGAAATTTCTGTCCCTTCACGGAGAAAGTCTCCGTAGTCATCAGTTAACATCGATACTTCGCCGCTAAGTGCTTCGTATTCTTCTGCTCGGTATTTTACGCTTGTTGTAAAATATTCTTCTTCGCCAGCCGGAACAACCCATTTTCTCTCCAAGATTGGCTGCACCTTTTCTGCTGCTATTCCTTTTTCTATCGCAATTTTCTGTGCATACTCTCCTATTGTCCCCTGAATCAACAACGGCAGTAACTCTTTAGAAACAGCACTATTTCGCTTGTAACCAGCGATAATACCCTTACATTCCGCAAAAGCGCTACTATCCTCGATTTTTTTTGTAATCAGGCTCGAGTACGGCGGGATAACAAGCGAACTCACTGTGATTGGAAAATAAACAGAAGAACTGCCTCTTTGCAATACTTTCGGATATGCCACACATTTATCTTTTGTATGTTTCCACGGATGTCGTCCTGTACAGCGAAAATCGTATTTGCCTTCGTATTTTTGATCAAGTTCCTTCAAAGCGTCCTTGTCAAACGCTCCCTTGAGTGTTGCTTTTGCACCACAAGACTCACAAGAAACAGTAAGTCCTTCAAGTCCTTCAGTAGAGGACGCACTGGTCTTAAATGTCAGGATTGGGTGTGTGCAGATTGGTTTCGCCCCGCCGTATATGTTTTTGCAGTGAACCCATTTAACCCACGGGAAGTCGTCAATGTGCCCACATTCACAGGCAACGATGATACGCGTGACCACAAGATCCTGTCTGCATTTCGAGCATTGCATAAACTTAACCATATCGGGGTCGCTATTGAGTCTTTTTTGTGTCGCCGACTTTTTGTAATCAGAAACCCAATCACTGATTGGCTGAAACCGTCTGCATTTCGGGCAAAAGTACCATTCCGGAAAACGGGCATACGAGATACCTTCACCACAGCGAGGATCATCTTGCCCACCGGGAAGTCCAAAGTAATCAACATGAAGCACTTTTTCAAGACGCTCATCATGTATTTGCACTACCTGCTCCCGCCAATACTCCGGTGCAGCAGTCATCAGAGTTTGATTGGGGAAATCAATCATTGCGCCTACTCCGTATTGTAAAACCGCTTGCGATGCACGAACGGAATGAGTTATTCGGTTCAATGGGACTTTCTTTGCCGATTCCAACTCCATCGATTATTCCTCCTCCCATATCAAAACATTTCCTACAACGGTAGAATCAACATTTCGCATTGATGTCATTGTATCGAATGCAGAATCGTTACGGCTCGTGTTAAAAGGTTTCATCAGTCGCCCTTCGCCATCATCAGGTTCTTTGATTAAGAATCTCTCTCCGTAATAAAAGTGATCTTCATCAAAGTTCTCAGCAAGTTGTTCCCACTTTTCAAACACCGAATCAATTTCAAGTGCAATCTCAGAAGAATCATCAACCATTTCGGTGTTCATTCGTTTAGAAATATCCGATGCACGCTCGATAATGTATTTCTTAAGCTCGGCGATCCGTGCCGCATAGTCTTTGCGGTTAAACTTGGCTGCGCCTTTTTCTGGGCTGAGCTCATCTTCAAGAACACGCACCATCGCAATCATTACAGCGTGAAGGGCACGATCTCTCGCAGGTTTTGAAAAAGGCGTCGCACCTGTCGGCTCGACATGTTTATAAAATGATTCGTGATAAGGTTTGAATTGCTCATAATGCGAACGATCTCTGCTTTTTGAGCCGTCATACAACGCAAAAGCGACACCTGGGAACGAGCGCCCGACTCGGCTCGAAGCCTGAATGTACTCACTGGTTAACTTGGGCTGCCCGACCAAAAGCATAGCATTCAGTCGAGCAACATCTATACCTACGGAAATCATATTCGTAGCCAACAGCACATTCGATGGGTAACGCTTATTTTTGATGTTTTCTCTCGAATAGCAAATCTTTTCGAGTTTGTCCAGTGTTTCGTTTAACTGAGTAGTATTAACTCGGCTTGTCAGTTCATCTGCACGGGCAATCATTCTGGCATCTTTTGCGCCTCCGAGTCGGTACGCAGTCCTTTTGATAAAGTCTTTGACATCGTCGTCCACCAAAGTTGAACACTTACCTAAATCCTTCAAGCTGTTAAAATAAACCGTAAGTGTCCAAAACTTGTCCTTAATGTCATCAGGGAGATTCATTGTATTTATCTCTTGCATCAGTGCCGCAATTGAGCGAACCTCCATCATAGCTTTGGTTTTTCCGGCAGGCATAAGACCGACATATTTCCGACCATATATATTTTGATCGTAGTTGATGATTGACTCTCTCGCAAAGAATGAGTCTTCTGCATCCAGCCCAGGGTGAGGGAACTGACTGACCTCACGATTATACAAAGCTGAGCACTGTTCTTTTGCTCTGCGGATTGTTGCTGTAGATGCAACAATTTTTGCGTGAATGCCATTTCGTGTACATAATGCATCAATTACCGCCTCATACAAACCAACCATTGTACCCAGCGGACCGGAAATCAAATGTAACTCGTCCTGAATAACTAAATCGGGAGTACGATTATCAGTTCCGACAGCAAAAAACGCGCCGATATCCTTTTTCCACGGAATCATTGCAAACTTATCCACCGTGCCGAAAAGAAGCGTCGGCGGGCAGGCGTACAGTTCCTCATCAATAATTTGAATCGGAAGCTTTCCCTGTTGATTAAAGAAACAACTCTCTTGAGGGCAAAACAGTTCAAAATGCCGATTGTTTCTCATGCGGTAACCGAAAGTTCCAATCATTTTTGTTCCGTCTCGATCTTTGACTAATTTGGTTCCGCACCAAGGACATTTCAATACCTGAAATTTGTTGTGCTGCTCCTTCACGTATTGAAGGGTATCCGTTCGAGCATCAGTAAGCTCTTTCAAGTGTTTTTTTGCGTCTGCATTAGTATTAGGGATATGTTCCCGCCCAATCCACAAGCCGATTGTAATTTCGGTATTTCCCAACGGATATTTGCCGTATTGGGGGCGGCGAGACACTGCATCGCTGCGAATATATTCACAAGCACATATAAGCGTAGATGCCCTCGTAAATTGCTGTGCAGCCAGTAACCGCAATGTATAGCGCATAATAACAGTTGTCCCATCCGATTCAGGAAGATGAGCGAGGCGTCTGAAGAATATGGTAAAAGCGGTCAATCCGAGGTACGCCTCTGTTTTTCCGCCGCCGGTAGGAAACCAAATCAAATCCACAATATTTCTGTCACGAGCGGAATCATTTGTAATAGATTCAATGCTCATCAGCAAAAACGCTATCTGAAACAGACGCCAGGTATAGTTATCCCCGGTTATTCCGTTAGGTTCACCGTAATCCAAGGAATCAAGCAATTCTGTAAGGATCTCATCTCCGGGATATCGGTCAATATTTCCTGTATCGGATTGTAGCTTCAGATGCACTCGCTGCATAAACATTGCCCTGTTTGCAAGAGAAAACGCAGTCCAGGCAGCCGAATCTTCATCTAAGACCCGCAGTCCGGCTAACATTCTGCCTTTCGCCTTCAAACAACCGGAAATATTAATGCCGGCAGCAGATTGATAGTGAGCAGGAAGGACTTTCTGCTTTTCGACCAGCATATCTATCCAACAGCCATAGGCATCTACTACGCTCCTGAGTTCCGACAGTTTTTGAGATTTCTCCGTCCTGTCTAAATCTGACAGATGGCGCATAGAAAGAGCTCTCTCTTTAATTCCAAAACTCTTAGGAATAGTAAAATCCATTTGGGGAACTTCTGCTTCCGGGAAAAAGTCATTATATATTTTTCCTTTCCCTTCGGTATCAATTTTCCAGTTAACAGATGTGCCCAGTCCCGTTCCATAAACACGCTTATTCCTGTATTGCAGTTCCAGTGACTGTTCTTCAGAGTCTAGCACATTGAAATCGACCAGAGATGAATACTCACAGAACCTGAACCCGTTCACTTCAGACTCAACCTTAACCACCGGCTGAAACAGGCAGCGGGTTCCGTTGGATTTCTCCTCGTCGTCATTTACAAGCATGATTGTAACCGAATATACATGCTCATTAATTTTTCTTTTCAATGCTGTAATTTTAGCGTTTGTTTCATCAAGGTGCTTATTATCATCCACATAATCACCTGATGAAAAATCAACAACAACTTCTACATTATGCGGAACTCGTACATATCCTCCTTTTAATTGGTCGCAAAGCTTATACATTGCAGGAAAAATTCCATACTCTTCTCCGTCAAGAAGATCCCGTTCGTATAGATCATGAACGGTTTTTCTATTTAAGCCAGTACAGAGTTTCAGGCACTTTTCTTCGCTGTCGTAAACCACATATGAGGACAGCTGGGTTGGTACTGAGTATTTCTCTGGAGAATCCGGATGAAAGGGTATCCTGCAATCGGACATCCCGGCTTTTCTGTAGGTTGCAAAAGTAACTTCACACTTCAACACTTGCGGATTAGATGAAGCAAGAAAAGTAAAACCAAGTGAAGACGGCATATTCTGCGCAGCTAAGCTGATTTCCTCGTCCAGGTTTTCTTCCTCCGTTGGGGTTACCGGCTCTGTTTTCTCCTTTTCATTATCTGCAATTTCTTCCTCTTCGTCGGAGAAATCTTCCGACGGCTCACTGGACTCTTCCACTCGTGAAGGGTCGTTATTGTCTGCGTTTAATTTGTTGTTCTTTGGGAAAAGTATCCCTATGGAGTAACGCACATCCGGGGAATTTGTTATCAGCTCATGCTCTGCGTCAGGAATTGATATTTCCGATCCCGGACCAAGCAATTCTGCCTTTACCCGAGCAATATACTCATCCCGAGCCGACAGATACTCGTTAATAGAGCTCATATAGCATATCCTCCTATTGGTCAATAGTAATTGGGCGATTTGTTGTGTTTATCGGAACCTCATCATTCACAAAAGTAATAGTTTCAATTTGTAACGTAACAGCGGCATCTTTAATTCGATTGGCAATAGCTTCTGTCATTGTTCCTATAACATCGCTCTTCCCGGTAACTTCACCCAAAATTGCCTGACCGATTACTCTCAAAATTTGGCGACGAAGCTTATATATTTGTCCTCCTGCATCAAAGCAGACTTCTGCGCCGTCAAATAACCCATCGTTTCCCGCAATTAAAGCAATCTGCTGAATAGAATCGAGCCTTTGAGGACGTACTGTATGAGATTCTTCATCCAGCCATCCCCGAATCGTTATTTCCTGGACGCTCACTCCGTTTGAAATCATCTCATCAGCAATCTCCTTTGCACTGCTCCCGGTTCGTTTCATATAGTCAATCAGCGTTTTCTTCCATTCACGGGATTTGTAATAGGCATTTTCAATTTCGGGAGAAACAAGTTTGTTGCTAATCATATCCCGAAGGATCTCTTCAACAATATCCCTCGTTTTAGATGTGCTCCGCGTAAATACAACAACATCGCCTTCTGACAGATCTGACGCAACAACTTCTTTAACCGAATTATCCGTTTCGTCCAAAACATAAGCTTTATAATTCTTAGTGAAGAAAGCAATCTCGTCGGAATCGAATTTTGCTACAGCAACAATATCGGCCATGCTTTTTCCGTCGCCACCGGAAAAACTGCTCCGAATTGCCTTGATCGGAGCCGAACTGATATAGTTCATAATCTCTGTATCGATATTATCTACTTCATTCAGTTCTTCTTCATCAATCCCCAACGGATCTTCTTCGTATTCATTATTGGTTAGGATTGTAGACCGTTTGTTAAGCAAGTGTTCTGCCGCTTTCGCATCGCGAACTTGCTTCTTATATCGATATTTTTCACATTCGTAAAGCAGCAAGTTAATATTCTGTGATGAGCGGCAACGAAGCGCATCAAATCGTCTTCCTGAAATATTACCGACAACAATAACCGCACTGTACAATTGCGTATTGTCGAATCGGTTCGCTGTCATCGTGCATATATTTTCCACATTACTTATATTGCGTAAGTTCAGAAGACGATCTATCGCAATACCAAAATAAGCTTTTGGAACAACAACCGCAATTTTACCCGATTGCGCTTCAACAGCTTTTAAAAATGCTGCCTCTTTAGGGGTACTATCGTAAAGTTCTAAGTAAGCATCTTCTAAAATACTAACTACGGATGTTACCGATTCTCCAAGAAAATCAGGAAAACTCTTCGCAGTTTCTTCAAGTCGACGTAATCGAAGTTCCGGTTTCTCGACGCTATCTATCATTCTGCTTTCAATCAGTTTTTCCAACAAGCCAATCGAAAAAACGGAAGTTACGAATAAATTCATCAACGAATAGGATTGCACGATGAAATCATCTTTTTGATCAGAAGCGTACTCTGAGGACTTTAACGTATACATCGCCTTTTTGAATACCTTGTACTTTTCCCAATTAAAAAATCCGGCAATAACATTTGCAGTAACTTTCTTATCAATGATTGCACCTATCTGTTCATTCATTTGTTCCGTGTATGGATTGCACACTACCGGAGGATAACTGTTTGACAGCAAGAAGTCTTTTGTGCAGGCAAACAAACTTGCTTCTTCATAATTTGCAATCAAATTTTCGGAGATTTCAGAATCAAGCTGCATACACAGATAAACATATTGAATAGATTGGCGATCAATCAATTCAGGAAATTCGGTTTCACCGCGACGGTAAGAGTCTTCACCAAAGACGATAAGCCCAATATGCTTATTACCGCCTCTTCTAAGTAACAGTTTTCTTGCGACAGAAACTTTTCCTGTAATCTTAATTACCGGTTCATTTTTCGATGGATTAACGCCATATTGGTATTCTTGATTGCTTTCCGTGTAATAGGACACCGGCACCAAATCGGTCAGTTTAATATCTGTACCATTGAATCTGAATGATACGCTCCCGACAAGCTTGTTTGCCTCCTCACGAGACATTACAATTACCGTAGAAGTATCAATAGTTCGAGGGATTTCCGTTTCCTTCATTTCCAAGACATATCTGAAAAAATCATATCTCTTTCCGCTTTCACGTCGAAGTCCCCTGCTATCCATAGATTTTGATGGTCCAAAGTATGGAACAATCTTTGTCCAGCTTGATTTAGGCAAATAGCTTCGCCCGCTTTTATCGCTGTGCAACACAATATACTTACCAAGAGTCGGTTGAGGAGTTTCCCCTATAGAATTTACAAATCCCTTGAAAACCCACTTTGACGGTTTGCTCTTTCCCCTACTACCGTCATAGCATAATACCATGTCGTCAGCCTGAAGTGAGGAAATAATGTCATTAGCGTTTGTTTCGTTGTACAACACATCAGAGATTGCTGCGTATGCCAAAAGAATTGCATCAAAACAGATTGAGCCCGTATGCAACACAATTCCGACATTATGCCGCTTATCCTCAATCGTAGATGAAACAAAGTCGGAAAATGTCTTAATAAGCAGTTCTTTAGAAACAACATTACCGTCAATACAAACATCACATTTCCTGATAATTTTGCTCATTGTGTTCTGAATCGAATCCATTTAGATGCACTTCCTTTCATTTGCTAAAGGACAGCAGATCTGTAAATTGATATGTGCCGTCATTTTCGTGATGGACACATCCAACCTGAACCAATTGCGTTATAATTTGTGACGCCCGTACTGCAGACATATTCAGATACGAAGCCAATTCCTTCACTCTGAAGCGGTTAGATTTATAATGATATACAATATCAAAATAACGATTTAAGGTTTCCTTTCGCAGATGGCAAGAGAGTTCTTTATTTATTTGGCTGCAAAGCAAAAATTCATTTCCATACATGCTGAATATTCGCTTTTCAACGTCCGAAAAATCATTATACATTATTTTACAGCAGTGTTTAATAAAAATGGCATATTCTTCAATAACGGGAATAGTAACCGAGTTGCCAAATTGCTTGAATTTCTGCGCATTGGGAATGCCTTCCGGGAATGCGAAATGGTCAATGCCCTTTTCATCGACAAAGGCATATCCAATAAATCCTTGCAAACGCCCCCATTCATTTGGTGTCATCGTTCGGATAAATTTATCATTTATCGGAGAATACTTACCCTTTATGCTTGCTCCTGCACAAGAAGCACCATTGATTGGATCGTATATTAGATTTCGTTCTCGTCCAGAACCACCAGTTGCAAGCAGCGTATTAGCAATTGGTTTTTCAATATCCGGCGCATTTACAATGCGATATCCAAAGCCATATCCCTTATTATGCTGAGTAACAATATGCCTTTCCAATGTTTTCAGATATCCTGATGAAAGAAAGAAATGCGAATCAACCTTTTTATCCAGTACATCTTCAAGGCTTTCAAAAACGGGATTTCTTGCTCTTTGGGTTGGTGCTTCAATCGGTAAAAGATTTATGTGTTGTCCGAAATATGCTCGACTGAATGCAACAATGTATACGCGAGGTCTGTTTTGTGGAATGCCGAAATCTCTGGAATTCCGTAAAAAAGCTGAACGCTCATATTGCGGTTTTCCTTCCATATCATGTGTCACACCCACTATGTGATAATCAAGCTGCCGATCAAGAGTATCAACAATAGTTTTAAAAGTCGCCTTCCTATCATGTGAGAGAAGATTTTGAACATTTTCTAAGAAAATAACTTTGGGGCGAGTCATTTTAACGATTTTTGCAATATCAAAAAAAATAGTGCCTTTCGTTTTATCCTCAAACCCCTGTTGCAAACCAACGCTACTAAATGTCTGGCATGGAAATCCTGCCATCAACACATCATAATGGAGCATTTGAATCTTTTTTTTAAATTCTTTGCTTGTTATGTCATTACGCGGATTGTCGCAAAACAAGTACTCATATGTTCTACAAGCCATCTCATCAATCTCCGCTGAAATGACATTCTCGTAATCTCCAGCCAATTCAAATCCTTTTCGTATACCACCTATACCTGCACATAGGTCAATTGTTTTCAACTTCATCTATCTCTCTCCTTGAGAGCTTCGACGATTAAATCCGCGCAAGCTTCTACATTCTTTTTTATTTCTTTCCCCCAAAATCGTAAGACCTTCCATCCATTTGCCTCCAGTGCATCATTAACCTTTTTATCTCTTTCAATATTCTTCTCTATCTTTGGAATCCAAAATTCTCGATGGCTTTTTATGTCATTCTGTTTTACATTCCAATTGTATCCATGCCAAAACTCACTGTCGCAAAAAACTGCAATCTTTTTTCTTTTAAAAGCAATGTCAGGCTTTCCAATCACATCTTTAACATTTTTTCTGTATCGGATTCCTCTGGACCAAAGTTCTTTTCGCAGAATGACTTCAATTTGAGTATCCTTACACTTTATAGCCTGCATATTCTTGCGTCTTTGTTCTGCTGTATGTGTATCCATTACAACAACTCCTATTCTTATCGTATATTATCCGGGATTCACGATACCTTTTTATTACATTTTTATATGTAAAAAAATACTTTTCAATCGTCCGCAAAAGCATCACTTTTCGTCTTTTCAAATAACAATCGTCACGCAAATGTTTTAAACCCATTCAAATGCAATCATTCTTTTCCACAAAGACCCATCAGAGCAAAAACAACCAGTAATTTTAATACATTATAGCACAAATCGCACAAACCGCCAATCAAAAACATGTATACTCATTCGAGAGAGGAGCGATTGTTAAACATAATTGAATCCATCTTTTCTTCTTCCAACCAGAAAGCAGATAACTCTATTATCTTCATTCTTCCTTCCTACCTTTTCCTTCCCCTCATCCTCTTTTTCGGCAGCTGCTCCTTCCTCAATTCCGACTGCATCAGCACCTCTTTGAACGAGCGTTGCTGCACTTCCGTCAGTTTATTCCACTTGATTTTCCATTTCGCCATCAGCATGGCTATCGTTCGGTCAATCCAGATTTCATCATCGGGGACATTCTGTTCTTTCTGTTCACGGACAATGTCCGCTTCCCGAATCAGCTGCTGAACGTATTTCTCGATTTCTTCGAGTTGCCGGCTTCCCTCGCTTCTTTCAGCGTACTTGTCCCGCAGGAAACGCAGGATCGGGCGCAGGTCGTTTTTGATTTTCATCTCAAAATACTCGTCCTCGTCAATCTGCGCTTCTTTGAACGTCAAGATCTGTGCATTTGAATCCTCACCGATGTTCGTCTCCTTGATAATTTTCATGCGGACGGCTTCAAACAGCATATCAATCGCCCGAATCGCGTTTCTCGCTTCACCGTCTACCATGATTTCCATATCCATCAGTAATTTCGGAAAATCCGGATGCGTCGCCATTTCGCAAAGCAATCAGTTGTTGATTTTTCCGCTTTTGAGCAGCTTTGCCATCTCGCTGCTGATGTTCAAATCATGGATATCTCCCTGCATCGGGTTTTCGAGTGCTGACAGCCCCAGCAGATAATCCGTCGAAACGCCATAGAATTTCGCCAACGTGACCAGTGCAAATTGGCTGACCTCTTTGCTTTCGTTCGTCTCATAATTGCTCAACGCCGAGCGTGAAAGCCCTGTTTGTTCCGCCAATTCGTCCAGCGTAAGCCCGCGTCTGCCCCGCAGCATCTTTAATTTTTCAGAAATCGGTATCGTCTCAAGCATCGCTTTTTCTCCCCATCGTTTTTTCACATTTTTCAATTTGGATAACCGCTTCAAGAGCGTGGATTTTTTGCGATTTTGCGAATTTATCCATCGTTTAGGAATCATCTGTTATTTTTCTTGTTTTTGTGATATGATCTGCTCGTCGATCGACAGAACCCGACGGAACGGAAGGGCGCACTTCTATACATCCTTCGGATGTATCTTCGTGCTTTACGCTCGGTTTCCCTCTTTGCCCTACACTCGCAATGCAAGAGACTTTGCGCAGCGTTGCTGCGTCCAAGAGGGCTGCCCCCTCTTGCGGCGCTCTGCGCCTATCCCCCGCGTACTTTGCATCAGCCACGATCTGCAAGCAGATCCCGTCTGCCGCAAAGTTTTTGAATCCTTCCGCAGCCGTTTTTCTCATTCGTTTTTTCAGAAAGGAATCCACACGCCATGAACAAAACGCCATCTTCCTACATCGAACCGAATCAAAAGCTGCGTAATCTTGAGCAGGAAAAAGCGCAAGCCGAGCATCGCAGCCAGCGTCTCCAAAACCGCGAACGCTATCTAAGCGAAGGCGCACGGAAAAAGCGTACCCATCATCTTTGCAACATGGGCGGCGCGATTGAAGCCCTCTGCCCGCAGATTGCCGCATTGAATAAATCCGACTTTTACCGCGTCATGGAGCGCATCTTTGCGCTCTCCGCAGTACAGGACATTCTCCTGGATATGACGCTCGAAGATGATGAGGATGATATCGAAAACATCCGCTTTGCATTCGCCGCCGAAAACCAAATTGCGCATGATCCGCGTGGTATTCCATCGTTTGAACAAAGCTGATGGCACTGTATCATTTCTCCGTTTCTCAAATCAAGCGAAGCGCAGGACAGAGTGCCCTTGCCGCCGCAGCATATCGCGCGGGTGAACGCCTGTACAGCGAATATTACGACGAAATCAGCGACTACACACGCAAGGGCGGCGTTCTCCATACGGAAATTCTGTTGCCCGCTCATGCCCCGGAGTGCTTCTGTGACCGAGCAACGCTCTGGAACGCCGTAGAAGCCGCTGAACGCCATCCCAAAGCGCAGCTCGCATACAGTTTTGACATCGCGCTGCAAAACGAACTTTCACTGAACGAGAATATCGAGCTGGCTCGCGCTTTCGTGCAAAAGGAATTTGTGGATCGCGGAATGATCGCCGACCTTGCCATTCATTCTCCCGACAAGGCCGACGGCATTCCCAATCCCCACATGCACGTCATGACCACCATGCGTCCATTGAATCCTGACGGCAGCTTTGAGCCCAAGCAGCGCCGCGAATATGTGCTGGATGCCAGCGGAAACCGCATACGCGGTTCAGACGGCCGCTGCCGTTTCAATGCCGTCCATACCACTGATTGGCATTCTCCCGAAAGACTCGAATCGTGGCGCACCGCATGGTGCAACGCCGTCAATGCCAAGTTTGAAGAAAAGGGAATTCCTTCGCGCATCGACCACCGTTCTTATGCGCGGCAAAGCGTCGAACAAATTCCAACCGTTCACGAAGGTCCCAACGTTCGCAAGCTGGAGCAGAAGGGCATCCGCACAGAAAAAGGCGAGTTGAACCGCTGGATTCGCTCCACAAACAGGCTGACACGCGCGTTAAAGGCACAGATCGAGAAGCTGACCGAATGGATCAACGCTCTCCGCTCTGAGCCGGAAGCCTCTAAAACGCCCACGCTTTGGGAATTGGTCAGCGAAGCACAGCAGCGGCGCTATGCTCAGGCATGGAGCCAAAAAGGAAAAGTCCGCGACCTCAAGCAATTTGCCGAAACCGTCAATTTTCTGCAAGCCCATCAGATTTTCACCCTTGAAGACCTTTCCGCCCGGCTCTCCCAAACCCGTTCTGCCTTAGGAGGTTCCCATGCCCGACTCCGTTCCCATGATCCGCATGAGCGACGTACAACAAACCGCCGTTCACTGGCTCTGGTATCCATACATTCCCTTCGGCAAGCTGACCATCCTGCAAGGCAATCCCGGCGAGGGCAAGACCTATTTCGCCATGTATCTCGCAGCCGCCTGCACCAACCGTCAACAGCTTCCAAACGGTGAGCTGCTTGAACCCTTCAATGTGATCTATCAGACGGCAGAAGACGGTCTCGGCGATACCGTCAAGCCCCGCTTAGTCGAAGCAGGCGCCGACCTTGACCGCGTGTTGGTCATTGACGACCGCGAATCCATGCTCACCTTGACAGACAACCGCATTGAGCGTGCCATTCGCGAGAATCAAGCCAAGCTGTTGATTATCGATCCGATTCAGGCGTTTCTGGGCGCTCAGGTCGATATGAACCGCGCCAACGAAGTGCGCCCGATCTTCCGCGCACTGGGTGAAATTGCCGAAGCCTACGACTGCGCTATTTTGATGATCGGTCATCTCAACAAAGCGTCCGGCTCACAAAGCACCTATCGCGGGCTTGGTTCCATCGACATGACTGCCGCCGTGCGCAGTCTCCTGTTCATCGGCAAGGTCAGGGACGACCCCACCACGCGGGTGCTGACGCATGAGAAAAGCTCGCTGGCACCTCCGGGCAAGTCATTGGCTTTCTCGCTCGGCGATGCGGACGGTTTTCGCTGGCTCGGCGAATATCAGCTCACCGCCGACGAGCTGCTTTCCGGCTCGGAACACACGCCCACAAAGGTTGAACGTGCCGAAAAGCTCATTCTCTCCCTGCTTGAAAACGGGCGCGTCTGTCCCAGCAGCGTCATCGACAAAGCCGCACAGGAGCAGGGCATTTCCCCGCGTACCGTCCGTTCCGCCAAACGAAACCTCGCATCCAAGCTGTACGTCGTCCGCGACGGAACACAGTGGATGGTGAGTCTGCTCTCTTAGCCCTTTTCCTCAAGTGGCAAAGCGGCTCTAAGCCCTTTTAGCCTGCCACTTCGCCACTTGAATTGTTTTTCTCTATGAAAGGAGTCCCATGACAACGATTCAGGGCTTCACGCCGCCCCCAAACCATGCTACAATGGGCGTGGAATCCACGATCCTTGACAACCTCACACCTGCCCCGTCAGACATGTCTGGACAAGGAGAACCGGATATGTCTGCAAAACTCAAACAACGAGCGGTCATCAACGGGAAGGTCTTCTGGCTGACCGGCTCAACGCAACAGGAACTCTTTCAATCGTATCTGTCCCACGCCATCACGGAGGGCGTTGTCGTTCCGCCGGATGAAAACGGGCGGCATCGCAAAGACGGATTGAGTACGCGCTTTTCGGATATTGCCGAGCGCTGGTTTACGCTCTACAAAGTCGGCAAGGTTCGCGAAACCACGCTAACCGGCTATGAAAGCTATCTCAAACGCCACGTTCTGCCGTATTTCGGCGAAATGGATGTGCGGGATATCTCCATCGACGACGTGCAGCTCTTTCTCAACAGCAAAGAATCCCTCTCCAAAAAGACGATTGACGAAATCTGGCTGGTCGTCCGCATGGTGCTTGACGTCGCCTTTGAAGATGGGCTGATTCCCAGCAATCCGTCCAAATCCAAGCGGCTGCGCAACCCCTCCAAGAAAAAGAGCACACGTCTCCCGCTGACCACAAAGGAAGCCGAAGACATCGAGGCGCATTTGCCGGATATACCCAAGCTGCTTGACCGCCGCTATGTGGCGCTGCTGCTCTACTGCCCGGCACGCAGCGAGGATATCCGCGGCATCCGCATGAAGGACATTGATCCGCATAAAATGCTGATCCGTATCGAGCGCAGCGTCACCTATGCCAAAGCGAAAACCATCATCGGCGATCCGAAAACGGAAGCGGGCTTTCGCCACATGCTGATGCTTCCCAAGCTGTGGGACGTTCTCGCGCTCACGCCAGAGGAAATGCACGATCCCGACGCTTATCTGCTGCACATGCGCGATGATACGCATCAGCCGCTCACCTTTCAGGCAAATCGCCGCCTGTGGGAGCGCGTTTGCGCAGCAATCAACGTCTACGGCAAAACGCCGCATTGCTTCCGTCATACCTTCGCCACACGCGCCTATCGCGCAGGCGTATCGGAAAAAACGCTGCAAAGCATGGGCGGCTGGGCAGATTTGAAAACCATGCAGAATGTGTACATCCACACGCAGGAAGAAGACTTGGAAAATGCCCGCAGGCTGCTGACCCTTCTTTAACCGTTTGTGGCACGGCATGTGACTGCGCAAAGCCTCCAAAAACTCAATCCATACAAGGATTAAACGGTTGTTATTTTATTGAAGATGTGACAAAAAAAGTGCCGAAATCCCAAAATTTCGGCGCTTTGACATGAATAAGACAATCTTATGGTAAAACTGCATAAAAAAACTCCAGTCAAGTGAGCACCTTGACTGGAATCTCTGGTAGCGGCAATGTGATTCGAACACATGACACTTCGGGTATGAACCGAATGCTCTGGCCAGCTGAGCTATGCCGCCATATGGTTGCGGGAGTAGGATTTGAACCTACGACCTTCGGGTTATGAGCCCGACGAGCTGCCAGACTGCTCCATCCCGCGATGTGAAGCGCCGTCGTTCTGACGACGAGGATCATTATACACAATTTTTCGGCTTCTGTCAATCCTTTTTTTGAAATTTTTTCTTCAGATAGCCGTCCATGTTGCCGTGCGCGGAAAGGCAGATCGAGTCCATGCCAAATTCGCGCATGGCGGCTTCCAGAATCGCCACGCCGCTGGGAATGATGTCCGCGCGGTGCGCCATCAGCCCCGGCACCTGCCGCCGCTCGGCCATGCTCATGCGCGCAAGCCGCCTGCCCCAGCCCGCGACCGTTTCAAAATCCATCCGCATGCCCTCGCAGCGCGCCGCGTCAAAGAGCGGAACGGCGCGCTGCATCGCGCCCAGCGTGGTCATCGTCCCGCCGACGCCGACCCAGTCCGGCTTCATCCCCAGCGTCAGCAGCCCCTGCGCGTCGCGCTGGATGAGCCGCCTGCATTGTTCCACCGTCGCCGCGTAATCATCGAGCCTCAAAACCGGCCGCTGCGCGTTCATGCGCACCGCGCCCATCTGCAAGCTGACCGCGCCGCGGATTTTCTCGCCCTCGCCCAGCGTAAATTCCGTCGAGCCGCCGCCGATGTCGATCATGCCGCAAACGCCGCCGTCGCTCGCGCCGATGTACGAGAGCACCGCCTCCTCCTCGCCGGAGACGATCTCCACCCGCGCCCCGCAGACCGCCTCGCATCGGTCGGTGAAAGCCCGCCCGTTCGCCGCGTCGCGCACCGCGCTGGTGGCAAAAACAAAAATCTCCTGCGCGCCGTCGCCGCGGGCGCACTGCGCCAGCTCGTCAACAGCGTTCACAGAAGATTGTATGCTCTCCTCGGTCAGCCTTCCGCCGATCAGCCCGGCGAACAGGCGCGTCCCGCGGCGCTCGCGGCGCACATCGCAAAGCTGCCCGTCCTTCCAGCTTGCAACCAGCAGGCGGATCGCGTTCGACCCGATTCCAATGCAGCCAAGGCGCATGGCGTTTCCCTCCGCTTAATCCTGTCCGTATACATCAAAATCAAGCTGCTGCTCAATCTCGTCCAAATTGCCCACCTGATAGATGATTTCGCCGTACCAGCAATAGCCGTAGTCCCTGCGCGCCGTGCGCTCGATGAAATCGGAGGAATCGATCTCCGTCAGCGCAGTCTTGAGCTGGTTGTTCTCACTCTGCGCGTCGTGATAGGCCTGCGCCGCCGCCACGAGCTGCTCCTGCTGACGCTCCAGGCTCACGGCCTTCGCCGGAAAGCGCATCAGCATCGCCAGCGTCCCCGCGCCCATCAGCACCGCCAAAATCCGAAACGGCCTGATTCTCTTTCTTTTTGCGGCCACGTCGCCCATCCCCCGCATCTTTTGACAAATTTGTACAGTCATAATTCGACCTTTTTTCATTTTTTCCTGCAACAAATTCATCATCTCCGCGACGTTATTTAACTTTTTTGACACATTCGCGCGGATTCGCCCGCAAACGCGCGCTTCTCGCCGCGAAAAAGCGAAGAAGCCGCCCCAACGTCGCAGCATACGCCGCCAGTCCGAGCGCCACGCCCGCAAACGCATAGAACCGAAACGGATTCATCCGCAGGCGGAGCGCGATTCCCGTCATGCCCGCCGCGCAGAGCGCCCCGAGGAACAGATCCGCCGTGCCCGCGGTCAGCCGGCCGCGCCGCAGCCGCCCGAGCAGATCGTAGCAAAGTCCCGCCGCCGCGCCCAGCGCCGCCATCCATCCGAGCGCCTGCGCCTGCTGCGCGGCGGTCAACCCTTCTTGCGGCCGAACAGCCCTCGCCGCGCCTTTTTCTGGGTCGCCTCGCTGTATTCGACGCCCACGATCTCTCCGGTCACGTCGAGCTGGCCGTCGTCGAGGTTCAGCTGCTCGATGTGCAGGTTTTCGCCGAGCAGCGCCACCTCGCCCTCGCCGGTTTCCAGCACAACCTCCCGGTCGTTGAAACAGCTCACCGCCGTCACGCCGGTGAGCTTCGCGCGCGCGCGTCCGTCGAGCATCAGGGTATGCCGGGGGAGCTGCACGGTGTTCTTCTCCATATCATCGCCTCCGCTTTCAGGTTATGCGCGGCAGTCTTCCAGATATGTCCGCGTCATCCGGCGGATTGCCGCCTCTTCCTGCCCCGCCCGCGCTGCGCGGCGCTGCTCGAGAAGCAGATCCAGCGCCTGATCCACGTCCAGCCGACAGGCCGCGCCGCAGAGCCGCCGCGCCGCGCTTCCATCCAAAAGCTGCGCCGGGGGCTCGCCGTCCTCCGCTTCTTCCTGCGCCGTGCCCGCGCCGCCGTGGCGCATTGCCAGCCGCCGCGCCGCGCTCTGGCGTGTGCCGATGCTCCGCTCATCCGTCCCGATGTTGTATACGCTGCCCTCGCCGCATTGAAACGCCCGCGCGCCCAGCGTCAGCCCGCAGCAGACGACATCCAGCGGATGCACAAACACCCCGCGCGCCGCCGGATGGCGCACCCGGATCGTCCGCCCCTCCAGCAGCGCGTCGCACCACGCCGCGCAGTCTTCACCCAAGACCGGCGCGTGGCGCACCAGCATCGTCCGAACCGCGTCGCCCATCAGCCCCCGCGCCGCGCCCAGCAGCGCCGTTTGCAGGATGCTCGCCTCCATTCCCTCGCGCGTCCGCCCGATTTCTCCCGCCTCGTTCATCCGTCCGCCGCCCCGGTAGACCGCCGCATCCGACATCGCCAGCAGCAGCGGCACGCCCGCCTCACGCACCTCCCGCGTCAGCGTGAGCGTCGCCTCCAGCCGCTCCGGCAGGCTTCGCCCCGTCATCTCTCCCGGCAAAATTGCCGCGCTCACCCGCCCTGCCGTCAGCGCGCGGCAGAGCGTCTGCGCGTCCGCCCGGTCGCTGACGCATACCGGCCTTGCGCCGATTTCATCCAAAACCGCAATCAGAAACGCGCACAGGCCGCCTCGATCCCCCACGATCAGCACACGCTTGCCGCGCCATCCCTCGAGCATCGCCTCCAGCACCGCGCCTCGCCTCCCGTCCCGCCCATCCTATGGCGGCCGACGCGCGAATAGTCCGCCCTGACCGTCCGCCGCGTCCCCTTTTCTCCATAGCCAAAGTATGGTATAATCACGGTAAATTGATTCTCGGAGGCGCACAATGCACAGCTTTTTGAAAAAAACCCTTTCTCTGTCCCTCGCCCTGTCCCTGCTGGCGGGCGCGGCGGGCGCGACGACGCTCACCGGGCTTGAAACCGAAACCGTCGAGCGCGACTGGGAGAGCAGCCTGTTTTTCCCGCGCATGGAGGCGCTGACCGGCGTTTCCATGGACGCGCACGCCGTTTCGGATGAAACGCAGTATGCGAATCTGATTGCCGCCATGGCGCAGGGGAGCATCCCGGCGGATGTGCTCTTCAAGGCGAATCTCTCCCGCGCGCAGGAGCAGACCCTGCTGGAAAGCGGCGCGCTGATCGACCTTGCGCCGCTGATCGAGGCCAACATGCCCAACCTCTCCGCGCTGCTGGCGGCGCACCCCGATTGGCGGGCGGCCATCACGCTGGACGACGGCCGAATCGCCTCCCTCCCCCTGCTGAATACGACGGAGCGCCAGGTCTGCGTGTGGATCAACGCGAAGTGGCTTTCCGCGCTGAATCTGTCCGCGCCGACCTCCGTGGCGGAGTTGACCGACGTGCTGCTGGCGTTCAAGGCGGGCGATCCCAACGGCAATTTCAAGCAGGATGAAGTCGCGGCGGACCTGATCGGCGTTTACGAGATGCGCTGGCTTTTGCCGTATTTCGGCGTCGTCGCAGATGACAGCAACCTCGCGCGTCTGCCCGACGGCTCGCTGGCCTTTGCGCCGGAGCTGCCCGCCTATCGCGAATGGATCGCCACCCTGCGCGACTGGGTGGCGCAGGGCATCCTGCCCCAGACCGCGTTCACCGCGATGCACAGCACGGCGGCGCTCTCCGCCGCCTCCTCCGATGAAAAAACGCCCGTGACCAGCGGCCTGATCGTCACAATGACGCCGTATACGCACGTTCCCTCCTCCGCCGCGGCGGATTACGACGCGCTGCTCATGCCGGACGCTTCCGGCGCGACCCGCTGGCGCGACCTGCTGGGCGAGGTAAAGGACGAGTC